>Ga0247757_10000001_pt1 | contig 245115 bp, 184 predicted proteins | sample UWRJL126311R4_FD_180929 | JGI IMG/M metagenome (GOLD analysis project Ga0247757, IMG submission 180929) | Plant litter microbial communities from Arlington Agricultural Research Station in Wisconsin, United States - UWRJ-L126-311R-4 | ecosystem: Environmental > Terrestrial > Plant litter >...
CTCGAACTCGCGGCATGATTCGCCGGCCGCCGAGGATTGCAACGCCGGCTTACGATGTGGCGGAATGGCGGTCGGCCATCGGCGTCGCGGCTTCCCCGCAACGAACGGCTCAGCCAATCGGTGCGAGGATCAGCGCGCCCAGCGGCGGTAGCTGCAGCAAGACGGACTGCGGTCTACCGTGGCATGGCTGAGGCTCACTCTGGACCAGCGGTTGCTCTCCGATGCCACTCCCGCCGAAGCGCACGGAGTCGGTAGAAAGCAAGGTGCGGTAAGGCTGCGCCGTGGGCACGCCGATTCGATAATTCTCGCGCGGGACGGGGGTAAAATTCAGGACCACCAGCACCTGGCTTGCGCCGTCTTTGCGCAGGTAGCTGACGACCGACTGCTCGCGATCCGAACAGTCGACCCACTCGAAGCCGTCAGGGTCTGGATCCTGCCGCCAGAAAGCACTCGTGGCTGCGTACAGACGGGCCAGCTCTGCTACGAACGACTGTAGCGCCCGCCGCTCTGGCTCTGCGGCTAGGTGCCAATCCAAGCTCGTGTCGAAGTTCCATTCGTGCTCTTGCGCGAACTCCGTGCCCATGAACAAGAGCTGTTTTCCGGGGCGCGTGTATTGGTAAGCGAGCAGCAGGCGCAGGTTCGCCAACTTCTGCCAGTAGTCGCCCGGCATCTTTTGCAAGAGTGAGCGCTTGCCGTACACGACTTCGTCGTGGGAAATGGCGTTGATGAAGCGCTCCGAGTGCTCGTAGACCATCGAGAACGTGAGGCGGTCGAAAGAGTATTTGCGGTCGATCGGATCACGGGCGAAAAAATCCAGCGTGTCGTGCATCCAGCCCATGTTCCACTTGAAGTCGAAGCCGAGGCCACCCTCTCGCGGGGGGCGAGTGACGCCGCTCCAAGCCGTGGATTCTTCCGCGACCGTGAAGGCTCCGGGCGCACGTTCGTGCACGAGCGTGTTGACGGTCTGGAGGAACGCGACCGCCTCCAGGTTTTCGCGCCCGCCAAACTGATTGGGCAGCCACTGCCCCTCTTTGCGGCTGAAATCCAGGTAGAGCATGGAGGCGACGGCATCCACGCGCAAGCCGTCGATGTGAAACTCTTGCAGCCAGTACAGGGCGTTGGCGGTCAGGAAGTTGTGCACCTCTGTGCGTCCGAGGTTGAAGATCAGGGTGCCCCAATCCGGGTGCTCGCCGCGGCGCGGGTCTTCGTGCTCGTACAGCGCGGTGCCGTCGAAGCGGCGTAGCGCGTAGTCGTCCTTGGGAAAGTGAGCGGGCACCCAATCGATCAACACCCCGATGCCATGCGTGTGACAGTAGTCGACGAAGTAGCGAAGATCGTCGGGCGACCCGTAACGCGCGGCCGGGGCGAAGTAGCCCGTTACCAAGTAGCCCCAGGAGGGGTAGTACGCGTGCTCGGCTACGGGCATGAGCTCGAGGTGAGTGAAGCCGAAGTGTCGCGCGTGGTCCACCAGCCGCGGTGCGAGCTCGCGGTAGCTCAGCATGCGATTTTGCTCTTCGGGAAGGCGTGCCCACGAACCGAGATGAACTTCGTAGATGCAGACCGGCTTGCGCGCGATGTCGCCCTGGCCGCGAGTGAGGAGCCAATCTCGGTCCTGCCATTGGTAGGTCGAGTGCGTGACGCGGCTGGCCGTCCCGGGCGAGTGTTCCAGCTCTCGCGCGAGCGGATCGGTCTTGACGCGCAGCTGCCCTTCGCGCGTCCGAAGCTCGAACTTGTACAAGGCGCCCACCCCGACGCCAGGCACGAAGCATTCCCAGATCCCGCTGCTGCCTAACAGGCGCAGCGGGTTTTCGCGGCCGTCCCAGGCATTGAAATCGCCGACGACGCTCACGGCTTGCGCGTTCGGAGCCCACACCGCAAAGCTGGTGCCGGCCGTGCCGGCCACGGTGCGCAGATGCGCCCCGAGCACCGTCCACAGCCGATGATGAGTTCCTTGAGCGATCAGGTGCAGATCGAGCTCGCCCAGCGTCGGCTCGAAGTGGTGTGGGTCTTTCATTGCGCTCAGGCGCGCGGGAGATGGCGCAGCACGACGAAGCCACGCGCCGGCAATTTGACCAGGATCTTGCCCGCTTTCACTTCGAGTTCACCCGCGTTCGAGAGCCCGGCGCCGCCGTACAGCTTTGAGTCACTGCACAGGATCTCGCGCCAGTTACCCTCTGCCACGGCCGGCGCAGAGATCTCGTAGCCATCGGGCCAACCGAAGTCGCTCAGGGTCATGACCACCAGGTAGTGCTCTGGTCCCTTCCAACGCCGGAAGGCCAGCACGCGGTCCGCGTTGTGAACGAGCACGGTTTCGATGTTGGCCGTGGCGAACGTCTGATGGCGCTGACGAAGCCGGATCAAGTCTTGATAGAAGCGAAACAGCTTGGCGCCGGCGCCGTTGCGTTCACCGATCAGATCTTCCCGGTTTTCCAGGAAGCCGTCGTAGGTGAAGTCTTTGACGGCGCCGATTTCTTCGCCCATCAAGAACATCGGAGTGCCGGCGGAAAGCATGGTCATGCCAGCCACGAAGCGCACCCGTGCTTCGGCCACACTGCGGAGTTCCCCCGTGGGGGGCGGTGTGTCTTTGTTGGCCGCGATCGCGACCATCAACGTGCGCGCGGAGTGCTCCGAGTTGCCCGCTTCGTCGTGCGACTCGTGATAGACCACGGTTTTGCGTGCGGTGGCTTCCAAGACGCCCGCGAATTGGTCCATCGCAAGCTCCCCGTTGCCGCCCATGCCAGCGGTGCGCAGCAGATTGGCGCACTCGGTCCCGCGACCGGTATCCCCGATCAGGTTGTGATAAAAATTGGAATACCAAGTGGCGTCGAAGCCGAGCCCCGCGCCGTCGGGATGCTCGGTCACCAGCACCCAATCCGAGTGATCTTCACAGGTGAGCAGAGTGCTCGGCCGGATCAAGCGCAGGGTGCGACTCAACTCACGCAGGAACTGCGCGCCCGCTTGATTGGCCGCGCCGGCCGCTTTGCCGTCGGCGTGAATCACGTTGTAGGCGTGAATCGACGTGGTCTGGTCGACTCGAAAGCCGTCGACGTGAAAATCCAGGACGAGGGCAGCCGCGCTGCTGATGAACAGCTTGCGCACCATTTCTTCGTGAAAACGCGGAGCGAAGCCCGTCGACAGGTTGTCGAGGTAGCCGCCGTCGGAGTGCTCGTAATCGCTCGGTTTGCCTTCGTACCAGTAGTAGATGTTGTTCTCGTCGAGCTTCGAGTCGTAGTTCCACTGCGCTCGTTCGCCGTTCGGGACGTAGTGGTTGTACACGACGTCGACGATTACGGCGATGCCGCGCTGGTGACACGCGCGCACGAAATGACGGAATTTATCGCGGCCCCCCGCGCTCGATTCAATCGCGAAATGGTGCGAATTGCCGTAACCCCACGTGTTGAAGCCGTGGGCCTCCGCGATCGGCAAGAGTTCGACGGCATTGACGCCGAGATCCACGAGGTAGTCGAGCAACGCGATCGCATCCTCGAAATTTCCGGGTCGGTCTTGCCCGAAGCCCAGCGAGCCGACGTGCAGCTCGTAAATGATCATGTCGTCGATGCGCAGCGGAAAGGGCGTGGCGTGGCTAAATTCGTCGCGCCAAAACTCCTCGTCCGTGATTTCCTGCGCGTCTTCGGGGTTGAGGTTGGTTTGCACCTTGTCGGTGTCGACGACCAGTGAACAGCTGACCACGCCGTTCAACTGCGCGGGTGTGCCCGTGAACGGCTTGCCGTCGGGGTTGTCACCGCCGGTGCCGATCTGCGCGCGCGAGTGCAGATCCGTGCGGTAGCAGGTGTCGCCCTGCTCGTTCTTGATGCGATACATGTAGGGCGCGCCCACGAAGTCCGCGAAGCGCGCCAACGCCGGGTTGTTCCACGGGCCCGCGATCCAAACGCCGAAGTCGCTGCGCTCGAGTTTGAGCACCGGACGATTCGCGTCGATGCCCGTGCCGTCGTCGGCGATGTAGCCGACTTTCGGGTCGCCGAAGACGACTTCTACCGCTTGCGCGTTCGGCGCCCACACCGCGAAGCGCAGGGCGAACTCGCCATTGTCGGAAACACGAACTTTGCGCGCGCCCAGGCGGCGGATATGCGTCAAGTAGTAGCGCTGCTCGGTCGTATCGGCTTGCAGCTCGAAGGTTCGATGGAGCGCGTCGTGGCCTGCCCCCGGCGCCTCGGTGGTGATGCCTTGTCGGTCGAGGCCGAGCGGGCCGTCGATGATCACGCTCCAAGAGAATTGCTTGCCGACCTCCGAAGGCTGGAGCGAGATTTCGGCTTCGAACACGACACCGCCATCCCCCGCCACTCGCTCTTGCATCGGGGCTTCGGTCCACTCATCGGAGTAGCGACCCGAGCTGTCCCAGCTCCCCCAGAGACGTACGTTGTGGAACAGTTTCCGCTTTAGACCCGTGTCGTAGACGAATTTCACAGTGGCTCCGCTGATGGCGCGTTTGGGATGGTGGATGGTGACAGCGACGGGCGAGGGACTGGCCCGGGCGCTGGGCGTGCCGGGGCATGGTGCAAAGAGCGCGCCGAAAATCTTCGAGCACCGCGGACGCGACTGGAGGCCGTGTCTAAGCAGTCTCAGCGTGCCGAAGCGCTACGCACGATGGCGAAATGTCACGGATTAACCGCAGCCTACCCGTGGATCGGCGACCGTCTCTCCCTCTGGAGGGGTCTCCTCGCGCTTTGAACAAGCCGCCCTGAACCGCGGGGGATCCGGCGAGAAATGAGTCACGCCGCATTTCCGGCTTCAGCGTATCTCGGACCGAGCCCAGCCGGTCGGCGTGCCGGCGACTTGGACCCTCGTGATCCGTCGCCCGCGCAGTCGCCGGCGCTGCTTCACCCAGGGGCTGGTCATGTTTCCGAAATGCCGACCGTGTTGTCTCGCGGGCTCGTTGATTTGTTCCCGCACTTACACGGCATGACGGCTCGACGTCACGTTTCCGCGTTGTCACTGTCCGGGAGATCACTGACACACGATTGACCGCTCGCGCTGCTCTCCCGAGACATGTGCCGGATCATCGCAACGAATGACGGCTGAAGACCACGCACGGTTGCAGCACGAACTGCGATGGTTGACCCCAGCTCGGTCGTTGCGAGATCGCCGACCTCGCCAAAAGTGGACTGCGCAAAAACGCCCACTGACGGCCTACAACTTAGCGTCTACGTTCCGACGGCCCCGAACCCAGGGCGAGCATGACTGGCGCTCCACCCCATTTTTTAGAAGTAGCACGGCGTGTTCTGAACTCCAACAGCACCGACCGCAGCGCCACCGCATGTGCGGGCGCGGCACTCGCCGTTCTCGAAGAGCTGCAAAAGCGAATCATCCCGCTGATCGGCCCGGCCGGCATGCGCGCTTTATTCGCCCGCGCCGTCAAAGTGACGAATCACGACTTCGCCGCTCTCGCTCCGCTTCGAGCCGAAACGCTCGCTGACAGTCCGAACGTGAGTGAGACGCTGAGCCGCGTTCTGGCCGATCTCGAGCCCGGCAACGCCTGGGCGGCGGCCGCGGCGTTGTATTCGAATTTCTTGCAGCTCACTTCTAGCCTCATCGGTGAGCGTCTAGTGTTGCAGGTTCTCCAACGCGGGTTCCCGAAGGTCGACGTGACCGCGAAGCAGGAGTCTGAGTAGATGGACGGTTGGGTTCCCATCCGCACGCTGCGTTCCGGCGTTCCCGGCTTCGACGACGAGCTCGGTCGCGGAATTCCGGAGTTTTCGTCAGCCTTGATCGTGGGCGACCCGGCTGTGGCAAGACCACGCTGGGGCATCAAGTCATGCTCGCCAACGCAACTCCCGAGCGCAAAGCGCGCCGTGATCGATTCGCTTTCTGGCTCGAGTTAGCGCTAGCTCCCACGTTTCGGGAAGACTTCCGGGAGTCACTATACCGAATGGTCGGCGCGCTGACGAAGCTGGGCGTCACCGTTCTTTCGACCGTGGAAACGCCCGACCGCTAGGTGAGCCTCGAATTCAGCCCCACGGGGTAGCGTTCCTCAATGACGCAATCATCATTCGGCGCTACCTTGAAATCAATGGGGCGATGTCTCGGGCCATCTCCGTGATCAAGGTCCGGGCCGCGACCACGGTAAAGAACCTTGCGAGTAAGGACGCAGATGGAGTCGAAGGACCGCTTCTCAGAGACGCCGAGCCAACCCCACGCGAGCCTGCTCTTCGATCAGCGCGAGGCGAACGAACAGCTGCTGTTGGCGGCATTGCGTGCGCAAGAAGATGCCGAAGACGCACACTCGGGCCGCATCGTCGCCGAGGACGAGAGTGACCTGCTACGAGAGAGAACCGCCGAGCTGATCGAAACAGCCACGCTGCGCGAGCGCTTGCTCGGGATCATCGGACACGATCTGCGTAATCCGCTCAACGCGATCGTGATTTCGGGTCAGCTACTCGAGGAGGCCAACCTCGCGCCTCAACAGGCTTGGCTTGCCGAGCGCATCGTGCTGAGCGGGCAGCGCATGGAGCGCATGATCAATCAACTCGCGGATCTGACGCGCGCGCGACTCGGTGGCGGCTTCGAACTCGACCTCTCGCTCTGTGACCTGGCTCAGATTTGCGAGAACGTGGTCGAAGAACTTCAGCTCACCTGCCAGGTCGAAATCCTGCTCACGAGCACCGGCGCGCTCGAGGGCCGGTGGGACGCAGACCGCCTCGCCGAGTTGCTTTCGAACTTGATCGGGAATGCGGCCGAGCATGCGAAGGCGGGCACGGCCGTGTTGGTCTACGGACACGAACACGGAGCGGGCGTAGCCGTAGACGTGCGCAATGAAGGGCCGACCATCCCATCCGAGCAGCTGGAAAAGATCTTCAGCGCGTTCGGGCGCGCCCACTCGTCCGGCGCGCGGGACAACGGGCACTTAGGCTTGGGGTTGTTCATCAGCCGCGAAATCGCGCAGGCGCACGGGGGCAAGCTCGAAGTGAGTTCGAGCGATTCCAGCACCACCTTTTCCCTTCGCCTGCCTCGATTAACTCGCGGCTAGTCAGAGGATCCGATCCGCGCGACCACTCGCCACTCCTCCGCCGGCGATTCGGCGTACCGCGAGTCGCGGCGCCATTTCGAGGTCATCGAGCGACGGCGAGGCAAACTGCACTCGTTTAGAGCACGCCCGTTCGTAGCTCATGGACGAGTTGCGCGCTGGCACGGGCCGCGAGCGCCATCGCGGTCAACACTGGGTTCTTCTCGGGCCCCGTGGTGAAGACCGAAGAGTCGGCCACAGCAACGTTGCGCGCACCGTGCACCCTCGAAGAGCCATCGACGACGCCGAAGCGTGGAGATTCGTGCATCCGACACGTGCCGGCGTAGTGGACCGAGTTTCCCGGCGCCTCTACTCGAAAAATTCGCGATCTCGGGGACCAGCCGCCACGTTCGAGGCACCCCAGCAAGTCGTCTCGCGCGCTTTCCAGCTCGCGCACGGCGCGTTCCGGATAGCGAAGCGAAAAAGAGAGCGCCGCCCGTCCATTGGTCGTGATTTTCCGGTCGACCGCGATGTAGTCGTCTCGCGTCGGGATCATCGTACCGAAAATGCTGAATCCGAGCCGCCGTGTTCGTCCAGGGTGACCGGAGAGCAGCGTACGCGCCATGTGGGACGCGCTATTCCATTGCATGCACGCGGCGGCGTACAATGGTGAACAATGATCGAGCGAGGCGCGCGTGAGGTAACTGGCGGGCGCCAGCGAAACCTTGCGCCCCAAGTCGACGACCAGCTTCGCCAGCGGATGATCGTGTAGGTACCGTCCGAGGACGCCGTGGCGGTTCCCGAGGCCCTCGGGGAACTCCGCGCTCGTCGATTCGAGCAGGATCTGCGCGCTATTGACGGCTCCTGCGGCCACGACCACCGCTCGACACGGGATGCGCAACGCAGCGCCCGTTCGCATGTCGCGGACGAGCACGGCGACCACTCGACGTTCGGCGGCCGACCATTCGAGACTCGATGCGCGTGAGTCGTAGCGCACATCGAGTTTTCCACACCGCTCCAAGGGTTTGATCAGACGAGTGTAGGCATTGAATGCGGTTGCGGAAGGAGTGAGGATCGATTCCGAGCCATAGGCATAAGGCATGGGCACGAGATCGCGGGCGTAGCGCCGGGCCTCGTGGGCGATGGCTCGCCATTCGGGGCCCAATGTCCAGCGATCTCGGAAGCGCCCAACGGGCAGTCGCGGTGATGCTTCGGCCGCGCCCGCAATGTGCAGGAGGGGCTCGACTCGATCATACCAGGGGGCAATCTCGGCGTAGCCGATGGGCCAAGTCCATTCGTTCCCGGCTCGGGCCGCATCTTCGAAGTCTTCGGCGGCAAAGCGCGGCACTGCGCAGGCCCAATGATTGGACAGGCCACCGGGGGCCAACGCCTCGTACAGTTCGGCGCTCGCATCGCCGGTCATGGTCAGATCGGAGCGACGGCCGAGCGGCGGGCGAAACTTGGCGAAAGTCAGGCCGCGAATGCGAGCCGTCAGGCCAAGGCCCGCACGGGCCGAGCCGGCCTCGAGCAAGAGCGGCCGCTCACCCAGTTCGCTGAGCACCACCGCGCTGGCCGCCGCGGCCGGTCCGGTCCCGATCACCACGACTCGTTGCGAGTCACTCATCGCCTGCTATCGAGCGAGGATCGTGCCAAGCGCGTTGCTCGCGCCATTTGCGGTGCGGGTGACGGTCCGCGCAGACTTTGCGCAACCTGGCGCAAGGGGTGCACCGCGCGAGCGAGTGGACGCGGTTTTCCGAGGCACGTCCGCGTTTGGCACTCCGATTGCTCTGCGGAGCACCGGCATGAGCAACTCGTTGGAGTTAGGAGAATCAGGCACGCGCTATGTCCTGAACGACACGCTGCGCCAAGCGTTCCTGGATCGGGGATATTTGAGATTCGAAGGCGTATTACCGCGAAAACCGCTGTCGCAGCTGAATCGACGATTGAGCGAAGAGCTCGAGTGGGCGCAAGGCAGCGGCGAGCTGTTCTCGGGCGGAGGCACCGTCAGCGGACATCTCAACTGCTTTCCCGGGGTCGAGTCGCGCTTCGTGTACGACGGCCTGGTTCAGTCGGGCATCATCGAGATCGTGGGCCGCCTGGCGCGCAATTCGCTACGTATGCCGAACATCGGCTGCAATCTGAATCTACCCGGCAGCGCCGCGCAAAATGACCATGTCGATGGCTACGCCAGCCAGCCATTCCTGATCGTGAACGTCGCCGCGGTCGATACCCACCTGGACAACGGTGCGATGGAGATCTTGTGCGGAAGCCATCGCTCGCAAGCGCAATACTGGCAACTCCTCCGTCAACGACCGCAACGCCAGCGCGTGTGTTTGCGGCAGGGGGACGTGCTCATCCGCAGCTCGACGCTTTGGCACCGAGGCATGCCCAATCCGAGCCTCAAGCCACGCCCGATGCTGGCGTTCACCTGGGAAGATGGCGGAAGTTCGCTCGCGGACCCGTATGCGGTTCACGGGGGACGAATCGCGTTTTTGCCCAATCGCTATCGGACAGACCTGAGTAGCCGAATTCGCGAACACGCATTCGTGGCCTTGCCGAGGCTGGGAATGGCCTATCGAGTGGTTCGATCGCTGTTTTGAAACGCAGATCGCTTATATTGCTCGGATGGTCGCAGCGAGCCGCGGCAATCAGGGTTTGGTGAGTTTCGTGGTTTTCGCCGCCGTCGTCGTGTTGGCGCTGGGCGGCAAGGCTGGTTTGGCTCAGGCGCAGTCGAGCTCGGCCCGTCCGGCAAAGCTGAACCAGGCGACCGCAGCGGCGCGCGTCTCGCAGGTGCTGCCCGAGGGCTGCGTCGCGCTCCGTGCGGTGCGCGGGCGCATCAAGGCGAACGGTGATACGCCGAGTCAGGAAAACGAGCGGCGAGCGAGCGAGGCGTTGGCGCGCGAGGCGTCCAGAATCGGAGGCAACCTCGTCGTCCCCTCGGGCCTCGGTCACTCCCTGGAGAGCGTCACTCGCTACGGGCACGCTTTTCGATGCGACGCCCCGGCACTGGCCTCGCTGGGCGGAAGACCTCGCTGTAAGGTCGGTGCGCTGGCCTTGGCACCGACCGAGCAAGAGCTTCGTTGGGGAACGAAGCCCGCCGCTATCGACCGTCTCTCGGATTGCTCGCTGCGGCGCGTGTATGCAATAGGCAAAAAGGCGCCGAAACTCGGGGTGCCCGAGTACCACGAATACCCATCCGAGGACTGTGATCCCGCGGACGTAAAGGGCGGCCAAGCCGGTGCAAGCTGCGCGCAAAAGCTGGCACCGACGCGCCGAGTGCGGAGCGACGCGCAGAGCGCCGGTTACGCCCTCTTGGCTCACGCGATTCGGGTCAAAGAGGCAACCCGTGCCGCGAGCGTCAGCGCGGAGGCGTTCGCAAAGCTCGCCGCGGCATTCGGGAAGGACAGCCGCGAGCTCGCCGAGGCCCGGGCGAAATACCCGGTCGCGCGCCAGCGCTGCCAACGCGACGGGGCATGCAGCACTTTCGGCGACGAGAGCCCCGTGCGGGGCGCCGTCGACGTCGATAGCGAGGCGCGAGAGATCGACCGCCTGCGCGATCAAGGTCGCTACGCCGATGCCGCGATGTTGGCCGTCAACTACGCTCGTCGCGGGGTCGGGCGCGACCCAGGGCTCACGACCGCCAGCTACACGTGGCGTGCCGCGAGGATCTTGCTTCTCGACCTGGGTGAAGTTCGTGGCGCCCGCGATTCTCTCGAGCATGTCGGCAAAACCCTCGGCAAGTTGCGGGAAGCCGAGCAACAAGGTGTCGGCGCCTCGTTTGGTTTCGCGCACTTTCCGGTTCCAGAGTCGACGCTCGCCAATGCCTACCGCACCTTGGCGCTGGCCCGCCTCGCAGATGGCGACCGCCCCGCGGCGCTGGAAGCGTACGGCAAGGCATGTCAGGCCGGCGGCTGCGCGCTGGCGCAACCGGCGCTCCCCCACTCGCTGGCGAAGGAGCAAGCGCTGCTCGAGCTTGCGCTCGGACGATGTACCGAAGCCAGCGCGCGCCTCGAAGCCCTGGCACGCGCCGCGGCGCAGCTCCCCGAACGGGATGCGCGCTGGGCCGATGCCTCACTGGAGGCGCTCACGGCGTCGTTCGTGTGTGGCAATGCAAAGGACCCCGAAGCGTCGATTCGAGGCTTGCTCATCGAAGACGCGCGGTTGAACGGGCTGAACGCGGGCGAGAGCGGTGCGTCTGCTGGCGAAGCGCTGGGCCGGCGGCTCACCTATCTACTCGTGTCGTGGGCACTCGCCAAGCCCGACGAGCTCAAGCGCCGTGAGCTGGCTCTCGATGCCGTACTCGCCTTCAAGGGCAATCTCCTGGCACAGCAACGCGATGCGCTTCGGCGGGCAAAGGCCGCCGAAGTTCGAGCGCTCAACGACCAACTCGGCACGACGTACGCTTCGCTCGCACGAGCTGGGCAAGACGCCGTCATCGCCGAGGCGACCAACCCGAGCGCGCGCTACGAGTGGGACGATCACCCCTGGCGACTTCGCATGCGGGCCGATGCGGTCGAACGCGAACGGGCTCGTCTGGCCGGGGTCGACAGTAAAGCGACATTGGACTTGGGTAAGCGACTCGCTCAGAGCCTCACGGCTGGGCAACCGCTCATCGAATATTTCCGCTACCGGCCGTACGATTTTGCGCCCAATCAGCAGGCGCGGCGTTGGGGGGCGGACCGCTATGCCGCATTCGTCGTCCAACGCGGAGCCGCACTCGAGCTCGTCGACCTTGGGCCGGCCGTGCCCATCGATCGACTGAGCGACGACCTCTTGAATGTGATTCAGGCTTGTCCGACGTGTCCGCGGCGGGGCCTCGTGCTGTCGCAGAACACGAGCAACGCGAGCGCGAACCCTGCTCGCGACCTGTTTCAGGCCTTACTCGCGCCGCTATCGCGGTTGCTTGGGACGGCTCGAGACGTTTACATCGCTGCCGACTCGGCGCTCTGGCGCATACCGTTCGCGGCACTGGAAGACGCCAGCGGCACACCGCTGCTGGATCAAGGATACGTCTTTCGTTACTTGCCCGCGTCGCAAGAATTGACGCGCCCGCTTCCCACCTCCACCTCGAAATCGTTGCTCGCGTTCGGAGCGCCGGAGTACGGGGCTGCCGTACCAGGCTCACTCCTTTCCAACTTTCGACCGCTCCCGAACACGATGGCGGAGGCTGAGGCGATTGCCCGACTTTGGCGGGCAAGCGGTCTGGCCAAAGTCGAGGTCCAACTTCGACTCGGTGAACAGGCGAGCAAGGAGGCCCTGCTCGGAGCCAGCACGTTCGGCATCGTGCACGTCGCGACTCACGGCTGGTTTCTGCCTTCGTCGCTCGCCCGCCCGCGGGATACGCAGCTCTTTCTGACGCCCGAGCCGGTCGCCGTGGCGCCTCCGATGGTTCGAACCGGGCTGGCCTTGAGCGGCGCCAATCTGAGTTTGGACGGAGTCGTCACCGCGCTCGAGCTCTCGACGCTCGACTTGCGTTCCACGCAGCTCGTCGTGCTTTCGGCGTGTGAAACGGGGCGCGGCGAGGTGCGGTCCGGGGAGGGCGTGTTCGGCTTGAGCCGCGCGTTCCTGAGCAACGGTGCCGAAACGGTGATCTCGTCCCTGTGGAGCGTGGACGACGCGGCCACGCGCGACTTGATGGTCTCCTATTACACGCGGCTGCTTCGCGGCGAGGACCGCGTGACGAGCCTCTATCGGGCGGCTCGTGAGTTGCGCCAAACACCGGGGTATGAGCACCCGTGGTACTGGGCCGGCTTTTTGGCGTACGGGCGAGGGGGGCGGCTCCGCCTTTAACCGCCGGTCTCGATCCAAACGGGCACGCCATCGGCCGGCACGGACCCAAGCGCCAAACCGCCCGGCGCAAAACTGAGTCCACCGCGAGTTGCGCCGTGGAAGCGCGCTTCCGTGCAGGCACCCTCTCGACGACAGACGAACGTGCGTCCCGATGCGGTCTGGATTGCGATCGCGCGACCACCCTCGGTGGCGATGTTCAGCACCGGCTGATCGAGCCCCACGAGTCTTTGACCAGGCGGCGGCTGATTGGCATCGAACATGAACGCGCTGCCACTCCTCGTTCCGACCACCAGTGTGGCATCGCCGAGAAACGCGAACGCGGTTGCCTCCGTCGACGCCGTGACGCCCTGGCCCTTGCGGGTTGGAAAGTACAAGAGCCCGCCGTCACGGGCTAGTGACGCAAAGCCCTTCCCGCTCGGAGAGTACGTGAGGCTCACCACCGGTGACGAGTTGCCGCGTAGTGCTCCGGAGCGGTCGCCGCTATCGACATTGAACAGCGAGATCGTCTCGGCTTGCGGAGGCGGGTCGCCGCCGGTTCCGCGACTTCCGGCGGTACGTCCGCCGGCGGAAGCAACCTCCCAACCCTCTGGATGGACGGCGATGCGTACGCCTTCGAGAAAATGCATTCGGGGCTCCTGGCGCGCGGAATCCTCACTCAAGACACCGCTGGGCGAGAGATCGAGAATCTTCAATGTCGAACCCGCGCCTTGAACCAACGTGCCGCGCGAGGTGAATGCGAAATCGGCCGCGGCCTCGTTCGTCGCGCCGCCCGCGGCGCCGTACTTGGAAAGCGGCGCGAGCGACGGAAGTGAATAGACGCAGAGCACCGGTCCGCCGACGACGAGGTACTTTTCGTCCGCGCTCACGGCTGCGTCTACGATCGTGCTCTCCCGGCACGGCTCGCGCTCGCAGCAGCGCAGCGATCCGAGCTCACGGCTCTCGCGCGCCTGAAACACGGTCGCGACATCCGCTCGCGCTTCGAGCCGATTGAACGGATTGTTGCCGATCGGCTCGGTGGAACGCTCGATTCGAATGGCAAACGTCGAACGCCGCGACCAACGGGCATAGGCTTCGGACACCCGACCGGGGGTATCAGGCGTCGGCGCGAACCGAAACGGGACGCTTGTTTGTCTCCCCCGCCCCGCGGGCAGCGCGGCCCGGGGCGGCGGCACTCGCACGCTGGAGGCCGGGGCCTGAGCCGCGCTCGCCGCCTGGGCGGGGCTCGGGACCGGGGCGACGACCGTCTGCCTCGGCGGTGTGCGGGCCGCGCAATGAAGCGTGCACGCGAGCGCGACCAGGACGGCGATCCTTGCGCATCGGGACCAACGGTCGACTCGGTGGAAAGGCATTGAACTCAATGCTTGGACCGCGGGATCACGATGCCGTACTCGTGCAGACGATATTGAATGGTCCGCACGCTGATGTCGAGAATCTCCGCGGCGCGCGTGGTCGAACCTTCGGCCGCTTCGAGCGTCGAGAGGATCGCGTATTTTTCGATTTCGGCCATGCTGGCGCCGGGGATACGCACGCCGTCCGCCACTTCCGGCGTGGCATCGAAGGGCAACGCCTCCGTTTCCACCAAGCTGCCTTCGGTGAAGACGACCGCGCGTTCCATGGCGTTCTCGAGCTCCCGCACGTTGCCCGGCCAGCGATGTACGAGCAGCTTGGCCCGCGCCGCCGGGCTGAGCCCGTCGACTTGCCGGTGATTTTCGCGCGCAAATTTGCGCAAGAAGTGATCGGCGAGCGCCGCCACGTCTTGCCCGCGCAAACGCAAAGGCGGCATTTCGATGTGCACGACGTTCAGGCGGTAATACAGATCTTCACGAAAGCGACGCTCGCGGACCTCACTGGCCAAGTCCTTGTTGGTGGCGGCAATCAAGCGCACATCCACCTTGATCGGCTCGTTACCGCCCACGCGTTCGAACGTCTTTTCCTGCAACACCCGCAGCAATTTGACCTGCGTCGCCGCCGGAATCTCGCCGATTTCATCGAGGAACAAGCTGCCGCCATCGGCCTGCTCGAACCGGCCGATGCGCCGCTTGTCGGCGCCCGTGAATGCCCCGCGCTCGTGACCGAACAGCTCACTCTCGAGCAAGCTCTCGGCCAGTGCCGCGCAATGCAAAGCCACGAAAGGCGCATTCGCACGCGGGCTCAGGTGATGCAGCGCCCGCGCCAGCTCGCCCTTACCAGTGCCGCTTTCACCCGTGATCAGCACCGTCGCTCGCGACGGCGCGACCTGCTTGGCCATCGCGTAAATGCGCTGCATCGGCGCACTGGTACCGATCAGCCCCTCCATGCCCACTTGGTCGCGCGCGCGCAGTTGTCGGCGCAGGTTCTCGGCTTCGGCGGCAACTTCCCGGCGCTGCAGCGTCCGTTCGACCGCTAGCAGCAGCGCGTCGAAGTCGATCGGTTTCGTCAGGTAGTCCTCGGCTCCGGCGCGCATCGCCTGCACCGCGACCGAAACCTCCCCGAAGGCGGTGGTGACGATCGCGGGGATGTCCAAGTTTTGCTCGCGCAGCTTGGCCAAGAGCCCCATGCCGTCCAAGTTGGGCATCTTCAAGTCGGTGATGATCAGGGCTGGCGCGCTCTCGCTGATCGACTCGAGCGCGAGCAAGCCATCCGCGGCGGTCTCCACCGCGTAGCCTTCTTGCGCCAGCAGTTTCGAGAGCCCGCTGCGCGCACTCGCTTCGTCGTCGACCACCAATATTTTTGCATTGCTCATGACGGGTTCTCCGCGGCCTCTGCCAACGGCAGGGTGACACGAAATGTCGTTCTGCCGGTCTTGCTCGAGACGCCAATCGTGCCCCCATGATCGGTGACGATGCGATGGGTAATCGCGAGCCCGAGCCCGGTGCCACCTTCTTTGGTCGAAAAAAAGGCGTCAAAAATCGGGGCATCCGGGCTTTGTAACCCCGGGCCGTCGTCTTCGACATCTAGCGAAACATGTCGCGGCGTGCGCCGGGCGCGCAACCGGACGCTTCCCCCACCGCTACTACCCGTCGCTTCCACCGCGTTCTGGAGCAGGTTGAGCAGGACCTGGGTGAGCTTCGCCTGGTCCGCCGCAAACTCGAGATCAGCGCTGGGCAAATCACAAGTCACTTGCACGGAGGCTTCTTCAGCCTGGGTGAGCACCATCGATCGCGCGTGTTCGCACAACTTGAACAGGCTCGTGGGCTTGAGTTGCAGCGGCTTGGGTCGAGCGAAGTCGAGAAATTCGGTGACCAAGTTCGCGAGCCGCGTGATCTCGTCGGCGACTACACGCGTCGCTTCCAGCATGTCCTGCTCGCTGGCTTTTTTCTTGATCGAACGTTCCAAAAACGACACGTGCAGGCGCGCGCCGTTCAAGGGATTGCGGATCTCGTGCGCCAAGCCCGCCGCGAGTGTGCCAATCGCCGCCAATTTTTCGGCCTGCCGCGCGCGCTCTTCCATGGCGCGGGTCTCGGTCAAATCACGACCGATCGCGAACAGGACCACTTCGTCGTCTTCTTGTCGGCCGGCGTAGCCGAGGTTCCAGAGCACATCGCGCAGCTTGCCCGAGCGAGTTCGCAACAGACCCTCGAGCACCGAAGTTCGCGCGCTGCCCGCGAGCGCTTCCTGTAAACGCGCGGCCAGCTCGCCGTCGGGAGCCTCGGGACCGAGCGCGTCGAGGAAGGGCCGACCCAGCACCTCGTCCCGCGCAAAGCCACTGACGCGCTCAGCCTCGCGATTGAAGAGCAAGATCGAGCCTGAACGGTCGAGCCCGACGACGATCACGCTCGCCAGCTCCACCGCGTTCACGTAACGACGCTCGGCACGGGCCAACGCGGAGCCTAATTCTTGCCGTTCTTGGCGCTCCGACGAGCGAATCCGCTCCACGAACGAATCTTTGTAAGTTTCGAGCATCACCGCCAGCTCGAGATCCAAAATTCGAATCAAGGCCTCGCGCGTGGCGGCCGCATTCGGACCCGAGTCGCGATCCGCGATGCGCAGGAGGGCCACGCGGATCAACGCCATCGCCGTGAGCATGTAGCGCTGGGGCAGACCGATCTTTACGTGAACACGACCGATCTGCGAGGTTTGCTCGTGGTACGCCTCGTCATAAGTGCCGCTGCACACGCGGGACATCCACGCCACCAACGAGCGTTGCAAGCGTAGGATCTGCTCCTCACCCGTGAACACGTCGTGCGCGTCGGCATGCTCGCGGATACGGTCGTAAAACTCCAGGGCGATGCGCGGGAATTCGGGCTCCGCGCGCGCGCGGAACGCGACCAACAACGCGGCGTCACGTTCGTCGAAACGCACGTACCGTTTCAACTCCTGAAAGCGTGTTTCTCCGGGCATGGTCGGGGCTCGATTCTAACCCAACTTCTTCGGATTGGGCCCTGCCCCGTAGGCCCGCATTTGCCGCGACAAGGGCCTCGACGAGCGCCGAGCGCAAGGCGGCGTACTCGACCGGCTTGGTGAACAGAGTGGCGGGTGGACCGTCCGCGAACGCCTCGGCATCGAACAGATTCGGGTAGCCCGTGAGCACCAAGATGGGTAACCCGGGTCGCTGACTGCGCGCGAAGCGGGCGATCGCGGTGCCATCCGCATGAGCGGTCGTCAGCTCGGTCACCAACGCGTCCGGAACCGGTGAACGAGCGAGCCGCGCGATGGCGGCTGCCCCATCACGCGCGAGCTCGACGACCAAGCCGTCTTCTCGCAGCATGTCAGCCATACGACGACTTGTACGCAGATCATCGTCGACCAGTAAGACGACGTAGGGCTGCGGGCCTTCGGTACCGGACATTCGCTCGCACTTTGCAATTCGCCGGCCAGAGTCGATTTGCCGCCTTGCGCAGCGAGTGCCGCCGATTTAGGCGGCGTGCGCGGTGACCGAAGGCGCCCCATGCGGCGCAGATTCTGCGCGAGCACGCAGATCCTGCGCGTAGTCCCGGGGTTTCGGCCAGTTTCTCCAGAAGAAATCAGGAGGCATGGCTCTTGCGATGCGCGCTTCCCGGAATGTCCACGCAAACCGAGAAATTCACCTACGACGACGGCACCGTCCGAAAATTCGTGTTCGCCACTGCGTTCTGGGGGGTGGTCGCGACGCTCGTCGGCTTGTGGCTCGCGGTCATGTTGGTCGCGCCGTCGATGAACTTTGGCTTGGCTCAACTCAGCTTCGGCCGACTGCGACCGCTCCACACGAACGCCGCCATCTTCGCCTTCGCGGGCAACGGCATCTTCGCGGCCATCTATTACTCGAGCCAGCGCCTGCTGAAGGCGCGCATGTTCAGCGATGCGCTGAGCAAATTTCACTTCTGGGGTTGGCAAGCAATCATCGTCGCCGCCGCGCTGACCTTGCCCTTCGGCATCACGCAGTCCAAGGAGTACGCCGAGCTCGAATGGCCGATCGACTTGGCGATCGCGGTGGTTTGGGTCGCGTTTGCGGTGAACTTCTTCGCGACCATCGCCAAACGCCGTGAGCGTCACATCTACGTCGCGATTTGGTTCTACGTCGCGACGGTCATCACCGTCGCCATCCTGCACATCTTCAACAACTTGTCGTTGCCGGTCACGCTGTTCAAGAGCTACAGCGTCTACGGCGGCGTGCAAGATGCGTTCATGCAGTGGTGGTACGGGCACAACGCGGTCGCGTTCTTCCTGACCACGCCGTTCCTCGGCTTGATGTATTACTTTTTGCCGAAAGCGGCGAATCGCCCGGTGTTCTCCTACCGGTTGTCGATCCTGCACTTCTGGTCGCTGGTCTTCATTTACATCTGGGCCGGCCCGCACCACCTGCACTACACGGCGCTGCCCGAGTGGGCTTCGACCTTGGGCATGTTGTTCAGCGTGATGCTGTGGATGCCGTCGTGGGGCGGCATGATCAACGGCCTGATGACGCTGCGCGGCGCCTGGAACCGCGTCTCGGAAGATCCGGTGCTCAAGTTCTTCGTGGTCGGCATCACGTTCTACGGCATGGCCACGTTCGAGGGCCCACTGCTCTCGATCAAGAGCGTGAACGCGCTCTCCCACTACACCGATTGGACGATCGCTCACGTGCACAGCGGCGCCCTCGGCTGGAACGGCTTCATGACCTTCGGCATGCTGTATTACCTCGCGCCGCGCATCTTTCAGACCAAACTTTGGTCCAAGAAGCTCGCTGAATTGCACTTTTGGGTCGGCACGATCGGCATCCTGCTGTACATTGTGGCCATCTACGCGGCGGGGGTGACGCAGGGCTTGATGTGGCGCGCGTTCGACTCCACCGGGCGCCTCGCCTATCCCGATTTCGTCGAGACGGTCGTGCGTATTTTGCCCATGTATTGGGTGCGCGTACTCGGAGGCACGCTGTTCGTCGTGGGCGTGGTGCTCGCGTTCATCAATATCCTGATGACCTGGCGCAATCGCCCCGCCACGTATCGAGAAGCCAGTGACGAGGCGCTGCCCCTGACGGCATACGATGGCCCCGCTACTGCTCTTTCCATCCCGAAGCACAGCACCATCTCGGACACCGGCCATGCCGTGATCTACTTCGTGCAGGCCAAGTGGCATCGAGTTTGGGAGCGCCAGCCGCTCAAGTTCAGCATTTGGGTCGCGGTCGCGGTGATCATCGCCTCCTTGCTCGAGGTCGTGCCTACCTTCCTGATCAAGTCGAACATTCCAACCATCGCCGCGGTCACTCCGTACACACCGCTCGAACTCGCAGGGCGCGACATCTACATCGCGGAAGGTTGTTACAACTGTCACTCGCAGATGATTCGCCCCATTCGCTCGGAGACCGAGCGCTACGGCGAATACTCCAAGCCCGGCGAGTTCGTGTACGACCACCCCTTTCAATGGGGCTCGCGCCGAATCGGCCCCGACCTCCAGCGAATTGGCGGCAAATACCCGGTACTTTGGCACGTGCGCCACATGCAAGACCCGAGGTCTACGACGCCGCAATCGATCATGCCCGCCTACGAGTGGCTGTTCAAAGACGACCTCGACTACCCCGGGATTCAGGCGCGCGTCGACGCGATGGCCATGTTGGGCGTCCCATACGGGCAGGCGGTGCTGCACGCCGAAAGCATGGCGCGCGCTCAAGCCGCGCAGATCAGCAGCGAAGTGCAAGCCCAGGGCGGCCCCGCAGGTCTGGAACAGAAGAAGATCGTGGCCTTGGTCGCCTACCTGCAACGCCTCGGCACTGACATCAAGAAGCTGCCGCCACCGGCACCGGCGCCAGAACCGCGCGCCCTTACTGGCAGTTCGCAACCCGCCATTCCCAGCAACGTGAGCGCCGCCAAGGCAAGCCCGGAGGGCTTTTGATCATGAAACTCAGTGATGTCGTCTCCGCCCTGAACGTATCGGTGTTTGCCCAGGTGCCTCTGCTCGTGTTCTTCGGCATCTTCATCGGCGTCGTGCTGCACCTGCTGCAAGGCAAAAGCCAATTCGAACACGCTCGCCAGCTGCCGCTGGATGCCAGCAATTCCGACGCGGAGCGCGACCAATGACCGCGTCGTCCGAACATCCCTTGCCCGTCGCAGCGCCCGCGCCGCCGTCTGCGGCCAGCCGCCCGGCCACCGAAGCCCCAATCCTGGAGCACGAATACGACGGCATTCGCGAATACGACAATCCCTTGCCCCGCTGGTGGGTTTGGATGTGGGCCGGCAGCTTCTTTTTCTCGGTCGGTTACTTCTTTCACTATCACGTGTCGCACAACGGCACGTCGGTGTCCGACGACTACGTGGCGGACCTCGCCCAAGCACGCGAAGCGCAAGCCAAGCAATCACTGAGCGAACCGGTGAGTGAAGAGTCACTCACCAAGCTGATGGCGGATGCCGCCCTCATGACCGATGCCAAGGCGCTGTTCGGTTTGCGTTGCGCTCCCTGTCACGGTGCAAACGCGCAAGGAATCATCGGTCCGAACCTCACGGACGACGCATGGATCCACGGCGCCGGCAAACTCACCGACATTTACGGCGTCGTGGAGAACGGCGTGGCCAGCAAAGGCATGCCGGCGTGGGGTCGGCAGCTCACGCCCATCGAGTTGCGCAAAGTAGTGGCCTTCGTCGGCTCGGTCCGCGCGACCCATGTGCCCGGCAAAGCCGCCGAAGGCACCCCAACTCCTTGAACCCAACGACATGAACCCACTCATCGCGCCGGAACGCGTGCTGCCGACGCTGAATGCCGACGGCACGCGCAACCGCATCCGACCTCGGCTGTATCCGGGGCCGCTGCACGCGCGTCGGCGCGCGGTGGGCGGGGCGCTGATCGCGCTGTTCGTGGGCTTGCCGTTCATCCCGATCAGCGGCAAACCCGCCGTCCTGCTCGACGTGGTGCACCGCGAATTTTCGCTGTTCGGGCACACGTTCCTCGCGACCGACGGCGTGCTCTTGATGCTGCTCATGTTGACGATCTTCGCCAGCGTGTTTTGGGCAACCGCGCTCGTGGGTCGCGCCTGGTGCGGCTGGGGCTGCCCGCAGACCGTGTACATGGAGTTCTTGTTTCGCCCGATCGAGCGTTGGTTCGAAGGCAAGCGCGAAGCACAACTGAAACTCGATCAGCAGGGAGCGAGTGGGCGACGCCTGGCCAAGAACCTGGTGTTCTTGCTGCTCTCGCTCGTGCTCGCGAACGTGTTCTTGTCCTACTTCGTGGGCGTTCATACGCTCCGCAGCTGGATCACGGAGTCCCCGTCCAAGAACATGACCGGCTTTTTGGTCGTCGCCGTCACGACTGGGCTCATCTTCTTCGATTTCGGCTATTTCCGCGAGCAGATGTGCACGGTGATCTGCCCGTATGCGCGGCTTCAGTCCGTGCTCCTCGACCGCAGTTCGCTGGTCATCGGCTACGACGCCAAACGCGGCGAGCCGCGCAGTAAGGGCAAGCAACGGCCGGGACACGGTGACTGTATCGATTGCCAAGCGTGCGTCGTCGCTTGCCCCACGGGCATCGATATTCGACAAGGCCTACAGCTCGAATGCATTGCCTGCGCCCAATGCGTGGACGCGTGCGACTCGATCATGGCGCGCATCCACAAACCGAGTGGGCTCATTCGCTATGATTCGCAAGACGCGCTCGAATCTGGCGGCGCGCGGCGGCTGCTTCGCCCGCGCGTCGTGGTCTATTCGCTGCTACTACTGTCATTGCTCGTGATTTTGGGCGGCGCGCTGCTCCGCAAGCCGGTGCCGGACGTGACGCTGCTGCGAGGCATTGGCGCCCCGTTCAGCGAAAGCGGCGACCAAATCGTGAACCAAATTCGCATCAAGGTTCAGAACCGCACGAACCGCTCGCAACGCTACCGGGTCACATTGACCGACCTGACGAGCGCGCAATTGATCGCGCCCGAAAATCCCCTGCTCGTTGCCGCCGGCGAGCAGCGCACGACGAGTGTGTTCGTGCTCGCCCCGAAGAGCGCGTTGTCCCACGCCCGCCGCTCCATCCACTTTCGCATCACTGACGAGCACGGCTATCGCGCGGATTTCCCGTACGAGCTGCTCGGACCGGAGGCACCTTGACTCGAGCATCTACCCCTCACTCGGCCGCCAAGCGCGCACGCTTGCCCTGGGCACTCGTGCCCGTCGCGCTGCTCGTCTCCAGCGCGCTGGGCGTGGGGTCGATGGCCGTCATCGCCGCGCGCGACCCGCATTTTGCGACTGAAGCCGACTACTATCAGAAGGCCATCGCCTGGGATCAGACCCAAGCCCAGGCGGCGCTCAACCAGCGCCTGGGCTACGTGCTCAGCCTGCCCGCGACCGTCGACTTCGACGGTCGCGGGCGAGCCACGCTCGAGCTCACCCTCAGCGATCGCTTGGGCCAACCGGTGAGCGGTGCGGTGCTGGCGGGCAGCGCCTTCGCCAATGCGTTTTCGCGCGAAATAGTGAACATCACGTTCGAGGAGCGCGCGGCAGGGCGCTATTCGGCGAAACTCGATATCCGTCACCGAGGTCAGTGGGTATTCCGGCTCGCGGGTGACGCGGGCAGCGATCACTTCACCGCGGACTTACGCGCCGATCTGAGCCCGGGCGGTGCGTCGTGAACCTCACTTTACTCGTGCCCGTCGTCGCCGCGAGCCTGCTCGGCAGCATTCATTGCGCGGCCATGTGTGGCGGCTTCGTGGCCATAGCCGGCGAAGGTGAGACCGGCAAAGCGCGCTGGTTCTCGCAGCTCAGTTACCACGCCGGTCGTTTGCTGAGCTACAGCGCGCTCGGTGCGGCCGCGGGTTGGCTTGGTCATGCCATCGACCTCGCGGGTAGCGCGGCGGGGATCGGCCGCGGCGCGGCGCTCGTGTGCGGGTCGGTGATGCTCTTGTGGGGCATGGGCGCGCTGCTCGAAACGCAAGGCGTGCACGTGTTCCGCAAGCGCTGGCCGATCCCGCAGCCCATCCGCCAAGGACTGGCTTCGCTGCGCCGCTTGCCCGCCACCGCACGCGGCTTGCTACTCGGTTTGGCGACGACCTTGCTCCCCTGCGGTTGGTTGTATGCATTCGCGGTCAGCGCCGCCGGCACGGCGAGTCCGCTGCACGGCGCGCTCCTGATGGCCGCCTTCTGGAGCGGCAGTCTGCCGCTGATGCTCGGGCTGAGCGTCGCGTTGAGTTCGCTCGTGCGCCGCGTGCGAAGGTACGTGCCGCTACTCAGCGCGGCCGTGATCTTCGGGGTTGGGCTATTCACCGTGACGGCACGCGCGAATCTGCCGGCATTTGCCGCCGCCGCCGTGAGCCACGGCCACGGGTCTCGTGCCCCTGCGCTCCCCACCAGGGCCGACTGCCCCTGCCATCGAAAGCAACCGTAGTATGGCCGCCGCCGTTGCCATTGGCCTTCCCACGCCGACCCGCGCATCGCTCGAGCCCGAGCCGCGCTGCGCCCACTGTGACTCGCCCGTGTCCGCAGTAAGGGTTGACCTACGGAGTGAACGGCAGTTTTGCTGCGATGGCTGCCACTCCGTGTACGCAATCCTGCACGATGCAGGTCTCGAGGGGTACTACGCCCAACGAGAGCCTGCCGCGCTCGAACGCAAAACCGCGCAGCCAAGCCGACGAAAGTTCGAAGAGCTCGACGAGCCCAGCTTTCGCGATTCGCACTGTCAACCGCGCGCGAACGGAGCGCTGACCACTTCGTTCTTCGTCGAAGGCGTTCATTGTTCGGCTTGCGTGTGGCTGCTCGAGCGCCTCCCGCGCGTCGCGCCCGCCGTGGTCGAAGCGCGCTACGACCTCACCCGTTCCGCGCTGCAAGTCAGTTGGGACCCGACGAAGGCTCGGTTGAGTGAGGTGGCGCGTGCCCTCGATTCGCTCGGCTACACCCCGCATCCGAGTCACGAGGCGAATTCGAGCGCCGAGCAACGCAAGGGCGACCGCGCACTCCTGCTTCGTTTGGGCATCGCGGGAGCCGCCGCCGGCAACGTGATGTTGATGGCATTGGCCCTCTATTCCGGCGAATTCTCGGGCATGGCAGAGGAGTACACGGCGCTCTTTCGCTGGGCAAGCCTGGCGATCGCGACGCCCGCCGTGTTCTGGACCGGCAATGTGTTCTTTCGCGGCGGCCTCGCCGCGCTCCGCACGCGCACGCCTCACATGGATCTGCCGGTCAGCCTCGGGCTGCTCGCGGGCTACCTCGGCAGCGCCGTCAACACGCTGCGTGGGCACGGAGAGATCTACTTCGATTCTTTGTGCACGCTGACATTCCTGCTGCTCGTCGGGCGCTACTTGCAGCGCACGCACCAGCGCCATTCGGCAAAAGCCAGCGACTTGCTGCACGCCTTGGCCCCCGCCACGGCGCGCCTAGTCGATGGCGAGGCGCTGCGCGAAGTTCCGGCACACAGCGTCACCGTCGGAAGCATCGTCGAGATTGGCGCGGAGGAGCGCGTGGCGGTGGACGGCGTGATCACGCTCGGCAGTTCCGCCCTGGACACTTCACTGCTGACCGGTGAATCGTTCCCCGAAGAAGTCACGGTCGGCGATCGCGTGCACGCCGGAACCACCAACTTGGCTTCGAAGCTGCGCGTTCGGGTCGAAAGCGCGGGCCGCGAAACCAGGCTCGGACGGTTGCTAGAGAGCGTAGAAAGCACGCAACGCGAACGCGCCCCGATCGTCAGACTGGCCGATCGCGTCGCGGGCTATTTCGTGGTCGCCATCGTCACCATCGCCGCCTTCACGCTACTCCTCTGGTGGCAACTGGATGCGAGCCACGCCATCGACCACACCGTCGCCCTGCTGGTCGTGACCTGCCCATGTGCGCTGGGCATGGCCACCCCGTTGGCGGTGAGCGCCGCCCTGCGCGCCGCCGCGCGCAATGGGATCTTGTTCAAAGGCGGTGAATTCATCGAAGAACTCGCGCGTCCCGGCACGATCGTGTTCGACAAGACCGGCACGCTCACCGAGGGCCGCCTCGAGCTCGTCTCTTGGTCCGGGGACGAGGCGCTCAAGGCGTTCGCGCGCGCGGCCGAAGCCAACTCGGGACACCCGATCGCGCGCGCTTTCCAGCGTAGCCTGGGCGCAACCCCGCTCCGCAGCTCGTCTTGCCGCGAGTACCCGGGCGGCGTTCGCGCGCAGGTCGAAGGCAAAGACGTGTTGATCGGCTCGCGCGCGTTCCTCACCGACCAACTCGGCAGTGTGCCCGCGTTCGCGCTTCGCCAACTCCAAACGGAAGCCCAAGCCGGGCGCACCCCCGTGCTGATCGCCATCGACGGTGAAGTCCGCGCCGTCGCGGGCTTCGCCGACACCGTACGCGCCGATGCCGCCAAAAGCCTGAAACGCCTAGCCGAGCTCGGTTTCCAGCTCGAAGTGCTCTCGGGCGACGACCAACGCGTGGTCGACTCCGTGGTCCAACACCTCGGCGTACCAGTCGCTCTCGCACGCGGCGGCGCCAGTCCCGAAGCGAAGCACGCGCTCATCACCCTGCGACGAAGCAACGGCCAGCGTGTCTTCATGGTCGGCGACGGCGTGAACGATGCCGCCGCGATGGCCGCCGCCAACGTCGGCATCGCCGTACACGGCGGCGCCGAAGCGTGCCTCTCCGCGGCCGACGTCTTCACCACTCGCCCCGGACTCGACGCCATCGCCCTCGCCGCCCTCGGAGCCCGCCGAACCATGCGCGTGATCCGCACCGGCATCACCCTCTCGCTCGCCTACAACCTAGTCGGCATCGCCCTCGCGGTCAGCGGCCACCTCGACCCACTGTGGGCCGCGGTCCTGATGCCCCTCAGCTCGATCACCGTCGTCACCGCCGCGTTGCGCGCGCGCACCTTCAACCCGCGCAAGCAACCATGAGCATCATCTTCCTGATCCTGCCAATCACCCTGCTGCTCTCAGCAGGCGCCGTCGCCGCCTTCGCCTGGGCCACCCGCTCCGGCCAATTCGACGACCTAGAAACTCCTGCCATCCGCCTCCTGCACGAAGCCCCTCCGAGCCTCGAAGGGGCAGCGGACAGCCCTCCCGCGAAACCCACGAGAGGAAGCAACTAGCGCTCGAAGCACGGAGTTCAGAGCAGAATGGGCGGTCGCGACCCCGCCACGCACCTCGAATCCCGGCGACCTTCCACGCTCATGCCGCCGCGAATCGGCGCGATTCTCGGCCCAGGGGGTGACCATCGCCGCTCACGTGCCCAGCCCGGGGGCCATGCTCGAACGTAGAGTTCAGATGCGTGGATTCTGCGACAAGTTCGCGTTCCGCAGCGCCCGGTACGCCGAGCCGCCTCGCGCAGCCGGCCGTACTCCTCTCGGGAACGGGCCACGCCGCCGAAGGCTATGACGGCACGCAACGTGTTGCGTGCCCATCAACAACAAAAGCTCATTGCCAGTTCGCGTCGCCTTCGAGCAGCCAGGGCAGTGCGGCTTCAACTCGGTCCATCACGGGACCGGCGGGGGTGTGGCCTGCGCCGGGGGCGTGTTCGAGTCGAGTGGGGACGCCGGCGGCACGCAGCCATTGTTCGGAGGTCTTGCCCTTTGCCGCGCATTCTTTGGAGCCGCAGGCAATCACGACTCGCCGTCCGCCAGCAGCGAGGAAGCGGCGGGCGCTGGGGACGTTCCAAGCCATGAAACCCTCGATCATGACGGCGTACGGGAAGCTCTTGGCGTGTTCGTTGATGATGGCGGTGCCCATGGTCGCACCTTGAGAAAAGCCGGCATATAGGCCCGATTCGCTGAGGATGCGCGGCTCGGCGCTCCGCGCGGCTCGTTCGGCCGCGACGAATTCGCGGTCGAGGGCGCGGTGGTCACGGTAGTAGTAACCCGAGTAGCTACCGCCGAGCGGCGTGCCCGTGAGGCAGAGGATGAACGCGCGTTCGCGCGTGAGTCGGCGCCAATAGTCGCACTCCCACTCCGGACCACCGCCCGCGCCGTGAGCCGCCACGACCAACGGGCGGGGCGCGTGACCCTCGGGGGTGAACAGCAAGGCCGGCTCGAAGCCAGGCACTTCGAGGCTCCGCAGGCGAGCCACGGATCCGCCCGCCGAAGCGACGACCGCAGGGCCTTCGGCGAGCGCCGTGTTGGAGAGACTCGGCTCCGTCACGGTTCGGGGTTCGCTCGCCGGTGGCTCTACGACCCTCGGCGATTCGCTCGCGAGGCAAGACACCGCCGAGATCGCCACGAGGAGTCTAATCAGCGAGCGCATGGAGCGATTGCTGAGCAAGCGTCGCGCCACCACATGGCCTTGGTCGGCGGTGAGACGCGCCGGACTGCCCCAACGCCGCGCCAAGTCACAATCGGTTGTGCGGGGCGAAAATGCGGCGGGGCGAAGTCAGTCCGCCGGCGCTTCGATGGCTTCAAACAGCGCTGCGGGATCGATGGGTTTGCTCAGCTGCTCGCGGAAGCCGACCGCCTCGCCGAGTTGCCGACGATGCTCCAACTCGAAGCCAGACATTGCGATCAGACGGCAGTTCTTCAGTTCGGGAAGCTCCAAAAGCTCTCGAGCCAGGAAAAATCCCGATTCGCAGCGAATCATGATGTCGAGCAGCGCCACGTCGGGTCTGAACTCTTTGGCGACGCGCAAGGCTTCTTCGACGTCGTGAGCAACGCGCACTCGATGCCCGCGGCGGAGGACGATTCGTTCGAGCAGCAGAGTTGCCTCTTCGCTGTCGTCGACAATCAGCACGCGCGCGGGCTTTTCGACCATGGAAGCAATCACACTGCAAAAACTCGGCCGCCGGCGCGAGGCACGAATCGTGACGCAATGCCCCGAAGCCGTGAACCGGTTGGGCGCATTGCGACGTCGGCGCGGGGGCGAAACCCCGGCTCCCAGCGCCGAATCGACAATTCGGCCTATTTTCACCACGCGCAGCCCAGCTCCGGAGCGGTCTGCTTATTGCTCTAGCGGGCGAGGGTCATGGCGCCTTGCTTCGTTCGCACAATGAATCGTCATCGCACCCTTCGCCTGGGAGGCGCAGCTCCGTTACGAGTCGGTCGGTATGACTGACGGGGAGATCCTCGATCGCCCTTCGATGGTTTTCGACGAACGGCTCAGCCTGGTCGTCGGGATGCTGCAGCGGTTCACCTGGCAGCAGACGGCAATCGACGACACCAGCGCCCGCATCGAGCTCGGGGGCAGTATTACGATCGACGACGCGGCCGCGCTGTGGAAGCGCATCAGCGAGACCCTGGTGCACGTAGAGGGGCTGCGTAAAATCGAGGTGGCTCTCGGGCGTGTTCAGATGATCGACGGCGCTTGCATGGCGCTGCTCGTGCAGTTCAGGACCGATCTGCGTGCGCGCAGTGTCGTGTGCGAGTTCAGCGGCGGTAGTGAAGAGGTCGGCCGCATCGTCCACCTGTACGGCGGGCGGAAAAAGGTCGGACGTACGCGAGCCAAGCGCCGGCCGCGCAGCGCGATCGAGCAGGTCGGCACGGCTACGCTCGCGGTTTTCGGTGAAGCCAAGCAGATCCTCGACTTCATGGGCCGGCTGGTGGCGTCGACCTGGCACGTGTTGAGGCACCCGAAGAGCCTCAACCTGCGCGATGTCGGGCTGACCATGGAGCGCGCGGGTGCAGATGCGGCGCCGATCGTGCTGCTGATCAATTTCTTGATCGGCTTCGTGATGGCCTATCAGAGCGCGGCGCAACTCAAGCAATTCGGCGCCAGCATTTACGTAGCGGACTTGGTGGGGGTGTCGATGACCCGCGAGCTCGGCCCGCTGATGATGGCGATCATCATTTGCGGTCGCACGGGCGCTGCATTCGCGGCCGAGTTAGGCACCATGAAAGTGTCCGAAGAAGTCGACGCGCTGCGCACCCTCGGCTTTTTACCGCTGCCGTTCTTGGTCATCCCGCGGATGTTGGGTTTGATCTTGGTTGCTCCCATATTGGTGCTGATGGCCGATGCGGTGGGGATTTTGGGCGGCGCGCTGGTGGCGTCTTTGACGCTCGACATCACGACGACCAGCTTCTTGATTCAGCTGCAGAGCGCGGTCAAAGCCAGCGATATCGTCTCGGGGATGATCAAGGGCGTGGTGTTCTGCGCCGCAATTGCTCTGATTTCTTGCCAGCAAGGGCTCGCAACCTCGGGTGGCGCCGAGGGCGTGGGGCGGCGCACGACGAGCGCCGTGGTGTCGATCCTGTTCACGCTGATCCTGCTCGATGCGCTGTTCACGGTCTTTTTGGGGTTGTTCGGCATATGAGCAAAACGATGATCTCGGTGCGCAATCTGAGCATGGGGCATGGCAAAACCACGCTGCTGCGGGATGCGAGCTTCGACGTCGAGCGCGGTGACATCTTCGTCGTCTTGGGCGGCAGCGGCTGCGGCAAGTCGACTTTGCTGCGCCACTTGATCGGCTTGGAGACGCCGCTTGCCGGAGAGATCCGCATTGCGGGCGTGGGCGCCCCCCGGCTCGAGGGCGCCGCCCCGCGCTACGGGGTGATGTTCCAGTCGGGCGCGTTGTTCAGCTCGATGACGGTAGGCGAGAACGTCGCGTTTGCGCTGCAGGAGTGGACGCATTTGCCGGTCGATGCGGTAGGCGCCATCGTGCGCGCGAAGCTGACCCTGGTAGGGCTCGAGGGCGCCGAGAGCAAGCTGCCCGCGGAGCTCTCGGGGGGCATGCGCAAACGCGCCGCGATTGCCCGAGCCATGGCCTTCGAGCCGAACTTGATCTTTTTGGACGAGCCCTCGGCGGGGCTCGACCCGGTGAGCGCGGTCGAGCTGGATGAGCTTATTTTGGCTCTGAATCGCAATCTCGGCCTGACCGTGGTGATGGTCACTCACGAGCTCGAAAGCATTTTCAAGGTCGGCAAGCACTGCATCATGCTCGACCGCGAGAGTCGCAGCATCATCGCCCGGGGTAACCCGGAGCAGCTGCGTCGCGAGAGTGACGACCCGCGCGTGCGCAGATTCTTCAACCGTGAAACGAGTGTCCCCCAGTGGCAGTAGGAACCAATCGTTGGAAGCTCGGGCTGTTCGTGATCCTCGGCTTTGGCGTGGCCTTGGCCGCGTTGCTGCTGCTAGGCGCCCGCAGTTGGGGAAAGCAGACCGTCGAAGTAGTGAGCTACTTCGACGAATCGGTGTCCGGCTTGGAGCTCGGCTCACCCGTGAAGTTCCGCGGCGTCACCGTGGGCCGAGTCTCGGGCGTAGACATTGCGCGCGACCTGCGGCACGTGCAGGTCACGAGTGAACTCAGCGTAGAGAAGGTGAGTCGGCTGGATTTGGGGGTGCCCACGGTCGGCGTGAAGGCCAGCAAAATGTCGCCAGATTTGCGGGTGCAGCTCGCGCAAACCGGCATTACCGGCGTGCGCTTCGTGCTGATCGACTTCTTCGACCCGCAGACCAACCCCCCCGAAAAGCTGCCTTTCGAAACGCCATCCAACTACATCCCTACCGCATCTTCGACGATGAAGACGCTGGAAGACACGGTGACCCGGACCGCCAATCGCTTTCCGGAGATTGCGAACGACGCCGCCGGCGCGATCGCCCAAGTACGCCTCGTCGCCGAGCAGATCCAAGCGGGGCGCTTGCCCGATCGCGCGAGCGAAACCATGAATCACGCCAATGAGTCACTATCCGAACTGACCGCGCAACTGAAAGCGTTGAACGCGGGCCACCTCTCCAGTCAGGCCGAGATGAACCTCAAAGAGTTCAACGCGGTGCTCGTCCGAACCAATGCGCTCTTGACCCGCTTGGATGGCGAACAAGGCCTGTTCCGCAACGCAGAACGCAGCGCGGACGCCATTGGCGAGGTCGCGCGTGGCGCGCGCAGTTTGGGACCGGAAATGGAAGCCACCCTGCGCGAAGTCCGCGGCGCCGCCCACTCGATCAAACGCCTGGCCGACGACTTGGACCGCGACCCGGACATGCTGCTCAAGGGTCGCGCCCGGAGTGAGCGAAAATGAGGGCTTATTTCTGCGCCGCGCTCGCGCTTCTGCTCACGTGGGGTAGCGGCGGTTGTGCGCTGACGTCCAAGGCCGATGCGATTTCGCCGCGCTATTTCAGCCCCCAAGCGCAGCGCAGCACGAGCTCGCCCAAAGCCGCCACCGCGTACGAGCTGCGGCTCGGTGCGGTCACCTCCGCCGCTCACCTCGACGACCGCATCGCCTATCGCGTCGGTCGCTCGGAGATGGGCTTTTACGAAGACCAACGTTGGACCGAGAACCCCGAGGCGTACTTACGCCGCGCGTTGGAACGGGACTTGTTCGAGGAGCGCGGGCTTGCGCGAATCGTGACCGGGACGGCGCCGATCCTCGATGTCGAACTGACGGCCTTCGAAGAACTGCGGGGGAAGCCGACGCGCGCGCGGGTCACGCTCACGTTCATGCTGCGCGATGATCGGCGCTCATTCGCCGGGCGCACGCTGGAGCTCGAGCGGACCGTGACCACGCAAGCGGGGTCCGACGCAGCCGAGCAGCTCGCCGGAACGCTCAGTGACGCGCTCGACGCCGCAGTGCGCGAGCTTGGCGACGAAGTCGTGGCCAAGCTCGCAGCGGCTCCGCGCGCGCCTTAGGTGGCGTCACTGCGGCGCGGGGGCGCCGTCGGTGATCCACTTTTTGAGTGCGTCTTGCTCGGCTTGGGTGAGCGTGACCGCGCCACCTTGGGGCATGGTTCCGGTCACGCATGAGCCGCCGGTGCAACCGGCGGTGGCGGCCTTGCCCGTCACTTTGAGGTACAGCCAGCTCTTGTCCGGATTGCCGGGCTCGATCAGCTTGAACTGACCGCCACCGATGGCCGGCTTGTTGACCAAAGCTGCGACGATATCGGACGACTTCACGCACTCGCTGCCGCCGAGCGTCAGGTTCGCGTTCGGGCCCACGCGCCCATGGCAACCCGTGCACTTGTTGTTCGCGCCCTCGAAGATGGGTCGGATCTTTTCGACGAATACGCCCGTTTGCACCGGTGCCGCCGTGCAATCCGTGCCGCCGAGGCTGGGCTTCACGATCAACGCCAGCTGGTCCATCTGCCGGCACTGCGCGAGCACGGCGTCCTTGATGTCTTGATCGTTGGGCGTCTTGCCCTTGGCCGCGCGGTACTTGTCCCACACCTTGTCGATCCAGCCGTGCATCTTCCAGAACATGAAGTTGTCGATGTTCGTGAACTGATTGCCCAGGCCGTGGTCAGTGTTGTTCGGGCGCACCCACTTGAAGTGCAACGCGCCGTGCAAGCCGCTCGTCGTCTGAATCCACTGCCCGAACGCGCCTTCGCTCTCGAAGCCCGCTTCGCTCATGTGGCTCGCGGGGTCATCGGCTTTGGCGGCTGCGGTCGTGATATTTGCGGCCCAGGCCGACCACGCGGCTTGCCACTGTTGCGGCACGTCTGAAGCCTTGGTCGGGAATTTCTCCCAGCCGTCGAAGTTGGCCGCGTGCTTGGGCCACAGCTGCTTCAAGCTTTGAATCATGTGCCGATGCATGGCCAGGAACTCGAGGCCGTCACCCGGGCCTTTGCCCTCTTGGTTGGCCGGGATCAGCTCCTTGTTCGTCAGGCACGGGTTGATGCCGCCGCCTTGCGGATCGGCCGTGGCGCCCATGGCGCCGCCGCTACAGCGGCGAATGTTGTGCCACTGAAAGTGCGCTTGTTCCCAAACGTGCGCTTGCATCCACGTCAGCGCCGCGGGCTGGATCACGAGGTCGACTTGCCCTGATTTGGTGTACTCGGCCGGGCCGTCTGCCATGGTCGCGTCGCTGGCTTCCGCATCGTAGCCCTCGAGGCAATGGTCGCGCGTGTGCGCCGCGCCGCCTTGGGCGGCTGAACCGCCTTGCGCCGTGGAGCCACCCTGCGCCGTGGAACCGCCTTGAGTGAACGAACCCGCGCTGCCACCCTGCGCGCTGATGCCGCCGCCCGCGCCGCTGCCGGACACGCCCGCGCTTTGCCCACCGGCGCCGGTGGGCACTCCGGGGCCGCCGCTGGCACCGGGCACCGCTGTGCTGCCCGCGGCCGTATTGAAGCTCCCGCCGGCACCATCCGACGAGTCGCTCGCACTACAAGCCCAAGAGCCAAGCGAGGCGATGCAGGTCAAAGCGACGGCGGAAACGCCGGCTCGCGCGCTCAGAGCGCGACCAAAGCGATGATTCGAAACGATCGACATACAAACCTCAGATTGGATGACAAGGCTCAAGGCCAGGCGACAGCGCGCGAGGCGACCGTCAGAGCCTGTTCGGCTCGGTCACCTGCGCGAAGACTGCTACTGATGAAGTGACGACGCAAGCCCGACTACCGTGTTGTGCAGCTTCGATTCGAAAGCAGCGTGGGACCTGGGAATCCGCGCGAGTGAGGCAAATCGGGACGTGACCGGGCCTGTCGAGCTTCGACACTGCGCGAACCGAGCCGTCACCAGCTGATCCGCGAGAGTGCTAATTCGGGTCAAAAAAGATGTCCTGAATCGCAATTGGGGGGGGACCCAAATGACCTCTAGCTCGGCTCGAAATTGCCTGCTCTGCGCGAATCGCAGCTTCCTGAAAAGGGATTTGAAATGTTGCCTGGTGAGTGGGATGAACGGCAACCAGAATGGCGCGGACGTGCGCACGCGCCCCGAGGGCACACGCATGCATATCCGACTCTCAGTGAGCGCGAATCCGAAGGAGTAGACGACGATGGCGAACAAGCGTGAATCGATGATTGAAACAACGCCTGCAAAGGCCGTGAGCCGTCGACGAATCCTGGAAGGGCTCGGCGCTCTGGCCGCCACCACCGCGTGCGGCTCGACTGACGAAGGCACATCGAGCGGCACGGCCGGTGCTCCGGGCTCGGCGGGCGCCAGCACGGGCGCAGCCGGCGCCGGCATTGCAGGCGGACCCGGGGTTGGTGGCGCGGGCGGCGCCGCGGCGGGCGCACCGGGCTCGGCGGGCTCAGCTGCGGCAGGTGCACCGGGCACCGCGGGCGCGCCCGCGGGTGGCGCACCGGGCACCGCAGGTGCCGGTGGCACCGCGGCGGGCGGCGCGGGCGCAGGCGGAACGGCCGGTGCCGGTGGCGGCGGTGGTGGTGGCCTCACCGCACCGCCCTTCGACATGGTGCCGATGTGCACCGCGAGCAAGACCGACGCTGCCGGTCAAGGCCCGTTCTTCATCCACGAGCTCGAGAAGAGCGACGACATTTCGCTCTTCCGCCAGGACATTCGCGGTCAATACAACGCGACCGCCATGCCCGGCGTCGAGATGCACCTGCATTTGCGCATCCTCGATGCCAAGAGTACCTCTTGCAACATGGTGCCGGTGCCCGATGTCGACGTGTACATTTGGCACACCGATGCGCAGGGCTACTACAGCGGCTTCGGTCTAAAAGGCACGGCGACGGAGCAAAAGCCCGATACGCCGTACGCGGGCGCTCCCGGCCAGAACGATCTGCAAAACACCGATCGCTTCTGTCGCGGCATTCAAACCACGGACGCCAACGGTGTGGTGTCGTTCAAGTCGTTCTTCCCCGGTTGGTACAACGGGCGCGATTTGCACATTCACTTCGTCGCCTTCAAGAAGGGCTCGATGTCGAAGGGCCGGGTCACGTACACCAACGCCAACAGCGACAACAAGTGGCTGTTCACGACTCAGTTCTACTTCGACCCCACCTTCAGCAAACCGATCCACGAGAAGAACGAGCCGTACAAGGCGCGCACTGCGCTTACCGCCTACGCGGGCGCGATGGCGGCGGATGAAGCCGGCAACAGCAACCTACGCGCGAAAGCCACCCTGGCCGGCGACACCGCCGGCGTCGGCGGCATCGTCACCGCGCAAATGCAAATTCTACTCGACCCCAAAGCGTGAAACGGAGGCGCCGCACCACGCTGAAGCGTTCAGCGTGGTGCGGCGCCACGAGCCCGACCCAGCCACGAGTAGACGACGGGAAGCACGAATAGCGTCAGGAGCGTCGCGCTGACCAAGCCGCCAATCACGACCGTCGCCAGTGGGCGCTGGACCTCCGAGCCGGGGTCGCTCGAGAAGGCCATGGGCATGAAACCCAGCGCGGCCACCAATGCCGTCATCAGCACCGGGCGCAGCCGCTCCTCGGCCGCTTCTTTGACGGCTTCGACGTGAGCCAGGCCGCGTTCCTCCAGGTGCTTGGCGAACGAGATCAACACCAGCCCATTCAGCACCGCGACCCCGAACAAGGCGATGAAGCCGATGCCGGCTGAAATCGAAAACGGGATGTCGCGTGCCCACAAGGCGGCCGCGCCGCCTGCGATGGCAAAGGGCACGTTGAGAAAGATGATCAACGCGGCCCGCATCGAGTCGAACGCGAGCCAAAGCAAGAACAAGATCAGCGCCAGCGCCAGCGGGACCACGACGGCCAGGCGTCCCCTCGCCTCTTGGTAGTGCTCGAACTGTCCACCCCACTCCACGCGGTAGCCAGTGGGCACGTGGAACTCGCGCTGAACGGCGGTTTGCGCTTCGCGCACTACGGACAATAGATCGCGATCCCGCACGTTGAATTCCACCGTGATGCGGCGCGACTGATTTTGACGACTGACTTGGGCCGGCCCCGTCAGCTCGGACAGATCCGCGACATCACCCAGCGGCACGATCTGTCCGGTCAACGAATGCAGCGGAATCGCGCGCAAAATGTCGAGATCTCCCGCGTACTCGAGCGCAGTTCGCACGAAGATGCCGAACTTGCGCTCGCCTTCGAGCACGTCGCCCGCGTGGTAGCCGACCGCGATCGTTTCCGCCGCCTGATTGACGTCAGCAATGGTCAGCCCGTAGCGAGCGAGCTTGCGGCGATCGGGCTCGATCCGAATGTAGCTCAGCCCCGCCGATTGCTCGACGCGCACGTCGACGGCCCCCGGCACTTTCTCGACCAGCTTGGCGGCCCGCTCGGCGAGCCTCCGTAGCTCATCCAAATCAGGGCCGTAGATCAAGAGGGCCACGTCCGAGCGAATGCCCGCCACGAGCTCGTTGGTCCGCATCTGGATAGGTTGCGACACGGCCGCCGAGATCTCGGGCACGCGCTCTTCCATACGCGCCGAGATCTCCTCGGCAATCGCCTCCTTGCTGATGCCTTTCCTCCATTGGGAGCGTGGCTTCAAGCCCACGTACACGTCGCTTTGCTCGACGCCCATGGGATCCGTGGCGACTTCGGGCGCGCCCGTGCGCGTGACGGCGTGACTGACCTCGGGGGTCGCTCGAATCGCGCGCTCGAGGCGCAGTCCGGACGAGACCGATTCGTCGAGCGAAGTTCCCGTGAGCCGACGCGCCTCGACCACCAAATCACCTTCGTCGAGCTGCGGAATGAATTCGGCACCGGCGCGCGTGAACACCAGCGCGCCCAACGCGAGCCCGATGACGGCCGCGCTGAGCGTGAGCCAGCGATGACGGAGGGCGCTTGCAAGCGCTGGACGGTAGAGCGTATGCGCGCGCCGAACCAACCACGTTTCCGCATGATCGGCCTTCGGCCGCACCCAATAGCTCGTCAACACCGGGACCAACGTGACCGACAGCACGAAGGCGCCCGCCAACGCCAAGAGCACGGTCGTGGCCATCGGTCGGAACAGTTTTCCCTCCGTGGCCGTGAGCGCCAAGATCGGCAAGTACACGATGGCGATGATGGCTTCACCGAACACGCTCGCCGAACGAACCTCGACCGTCGCGCTTTCGACGGTTTGTACGCGCTCTTCCGTGGTGAGGCCGCGGCCCAGCGCGCGCGCGCGCTCGGACAGTCGCCGCATCGAGTTTTCGACGATGATCACCGCGCCATCGACCAAGAGTCCGAAATCGATCGCGCCCAGGGACATCAGATTGCCGGACAAGCCGAGCAAATTCATGGCGATGATCGCGAACAAGAGCGAGAGCGGAATCGTGATGGCGACCACGAGCCCCGCGCGCAAATCGCCGAGTAACAAGAGCAAGATAGCGCTCACCAACAGCGCGCCCTCGAGCAGGTTTTTCGCCACGGTCTTGATGGTGCGGTCGACCAACACCGACCGGTCGTAGAACGGCTCGAGGCGCGTGCCCGGCGGCAATGACGGCTGAATCAGCTCGAGCTTGGCCTTGACCGACGCGGTGACGACGCGTGAGTTCTCGCCGAGCAACATCATCGCGACGCCGATCACGCTCTCCTTCTCGCCGTTCACCGTCGCGGCGCCGCGGCGTAAGCGGGCGCCATAGCGAACCTCGCCAACCGTCGCGACCGTGATCGGTACCCCCTGCGGGGTCGCGCCGATCACGACGTTCTGCAGATCGGTGAGATTTCGCACCAAGCCATTCGTGCCGATCACGAACTGTTGACGATTGTAAGTGACGTAGCCGCCGCCCGCGTTCGCGTTCGACTTCTCCAACGCCGCCGCGACTTGAGCAATGGAGACGCCCGAAGCTTGCAGTCGCTTCGGGTCGAGCATCACTTGATATTGCTTGTCCTCGCCGCCGAAGCTGTTGACCTCGACGATGCCAGGAACCGTGCGCAGCGCGGGTGCAATCTGCCAGTCGAGCACCTCCTCCAGCTGCATCAAGGTCAACGCCTCGTTTTTGACGGTGAATTGGTAGATTTCACCGAGGCCGGAGCTAACCGGGCCCATCTCGGGCTTGCCGTATTGAGGCGGCACCGCGCGTTCGGCCTCGCGCATGCGCTCGTTGACCAACTGGCGCGCGAAGTAGATGTCCGTGTCGTCTCGAAACACGACCGTCACCACCGACAACCCGTACTTCGAGAGCGAGCGCACCTCGGTGGTGCGGGGCATGCCGGCCATTGCGCGCTCCACCGGCACACTGATGTACTGCTCGACCTCCACCGGAGAGAGCGCGGGGGCAGCCGTGATGATCTGCACTTGGACGTTGGTCACGTCCGGCACCGCATCCATGGGCAGACTGAGCGCCGAGCGGATGCCCACCACGATGAACAGAACCGTGGCCGCCAGCACGACGGGCCGATTCTTGAGCGACCAAGAGACGACCGCAGACAGGAAAGCGAGCATCTCAGTCTTCCTCGCCGAACGTACTCTTCAGCGCGATGCTCTTCAGCGTGAAGGCACCATCGACGACCACCGGTTCACCCGCGCGCAGGCCCGAGACGACCTGAGTGTTGCCCAGCGCGTGACCGCCCAGGACCACCTCGTGCAGCAGAAAATCGCCATCCGGTTCACGCACGAAAACAGCCGGTTTGTTGCCGATGTTCACGATCGCGGTTTGAGGTACGACGAGCACGGCGGCGCCGCCATTGCGCGGCGCCGTCTCGACGAACGCGGTCCCGAACAGACCGACACTGAGCAGCCCCTTGTCGTTTCGGATTCGGATGCGAGCCGTCAACGTGCGCGCGACCGGATCGATCTGGCGCCCGATGTACTCCACCGTGCCCTCGAAGGCGCGCTCGGCATAGGCGTTCAAGCGCACCTCCGCGCGTGCGCCCGTCTTCAGCCGCTCCAAGTCCTTTTCGAACACCCGTGCGAGAAACCACGCTTCGTCGAGGTCGGCGATGGTCGCAATCGTTTGCTCGGCCGTGACGGGTTGCCCGACCACGGCATTGCGCGCGATGACCACCCCCGAAATCGGTGCGCGCAGGGTGAGCTCGGAGCTCATCGAACTCGAACCGGCACCCATGGCGCGCAGTAGCTCGTCTGCCGCGCGCGATTGCGCCTGCAACGCTTCCGCATCGGCGGCGGCGCTCATCACCTCTTGCTGCGAGGCCAACCCTCGCTCTGCGAGCTGATTGAGCCGGTCTGAATTGCCTCGCGCGGCCAGCGCTTTCGCCTGCGACGCCGCGTGATCGGCCTTGGCCCGCGCCATGTCGGGCACACGCAGCACGGCCAGCGCATCCCCCTTCTTGACCGCACTGCCTTCGCGAAAGCGAACGCTCTCGAGTCGACCCGAGATGGGGCTCGCCACCGTAGCCAGTTTGTCGGGGTCGGCACTCAGCTCGCCGGGCAGTGACAACGTCTCGGCCAGCGTCTGCTGCGCGGCGGGCTCGGTGCGAATCTTCGCATCGGCCACGACCTGCGGCGAGAGCGTGAGCCGCTTGGGCAGCTCATCGTGCTCTTGCTCGTCGGCGTGAGCGGACGCCACGGCCGGCGCGGGTTTTTGGGCGGGAGCGGGTGGCGGCGCTTTACAGCCCACGAGCGACAATGCGATCAGCGAGAAGACGGCGAGCGACTTCACTGAACACCTCGTTCCAGCGCGAAGCCCGCCGCGTGCGCGAGTTCCACGGACGCGAGGCACAGCTGGTGGCGCGCCTCGATGCTCCCGAGCAGCAACTCGACCAACGCCTGCTCGGACAGCAAGGCATCACGAATCGCGATCTTTTGCGCCCGCAGCGCTTCACCGATGGCATCGATACCCAGCTCGGCCTGACGGAGCGATTCCGGAGTAAATAGCGCGCGTTCGCGTTGCCGCGTGTCCCAGTTCAGCTTCGCGCTGAGCAGCTCGAGCCGCACATCGCGCCGCAATTTCTGTGTCTCCAAGCCGGCTCGACGGGCCAGCGCGTCTGCCTCGCCGATCTCACCCGCGAAGCTACGGCCAACGGGCGATGGCACGGGCAACGGCACCGATAAGCCGATGCCGGCCACGCGCTCTTCGAACCAATCCTTGCGGTAATAGACCGAGAACGTCGGGTTCGGCACGCGCGCCGCACGCAGCAAGCTGGCACGCCGCGCCGCCACCTCGCTCTCCGCCAACGCGACTTGCGCGTCGGCGCGTTCGGCCATCGCCTGGCTCAGCAAGCGTTCGGTCGACAGATCGGCCAACGGCAACGGCTCGAGCGCGCCGTCGATCTCGACGGTTGAGAGTGAAGGATCCTGGCCGAGCGCAGAAGTGAGCGCGATCAACGCTCCCTTGAACCGCAGCTCACCTTCCAGCGCGAGTTGCGACAAGCGCACGGCCTCTGCTTGAGCCACGCTGGTCTCGACCGGCGATACGAGCCCCACCTCGAGCCGCGAGCGCGCGTACACACTGAGGGCTTGCGCCAATTCACCGAGGCGTATTGCGAGCGTGGCTCGCTCGCGTGCGGCGAGCGCGTCGAAGTAGGCAATCAGCGCGCCCCGCGCCATTTCACGCGCGGTGGCTACGATTCGACGGGACTGGGCGGAATGCTCGGCACCGGCGAGGTCCATGCGACGGCCGCGCTGGCCCCCGATTTCCAGTTCCTGCGCGAGGGAGACACCCCAAGTCAGGGAGTTCGTTCGCAGCCCGTAGCCGACGGGTGCCCCCGCGTTCAGCGACAGCGCAGGGTTCGAAGGCAACCAGGTGCGCGCAGCGCGCCGCCGTCCGTCTACGGCCGACAGCCCTTCGCGTTCGCTGCGAGCTTCGAGATTCTGCGCCAATGCGCAGGGAACGACGTTGGAACGAGTAACCGGGTTACAGGCGGCTGCGTGCGCCGAGGCAGCAAGGGCGCCGAGCGCGATCGCACTGGCAATCAACGAGACGTGACGTGAAGGCATGACGCCCTCCAGGTTGTGCGCGCTGACTCGCAGCGGCATCCGAAAAGGAGCTGAAATTGAAGTCGGCAACGTGCGCGGAGCACGGCCTGGATTGAGGGCTGCCTAGCCGGCAGAGTCGATCAAATGCGAGCGATCGCGCGAGGCGGCCGGTACGGATTCGAACGCATGGGTGACGGGACGACCCACGACTTAGGCGGCTCAAGGCCGACGCGGGCCGAAGCTCCCGGCGAACTCACCAACCCCAACTGACTCGCCGGTGCAGCCAAGCCATTCACGTGCACACAGTGGCACTGCGGGCAGTGGGGAGGACACTCTTCACCCTGCTTTTCCAGCGGACAGCTGGTCAGTTCATCCCCACACGCATCCGCGCTGACCGTCAACGCGACCGACAGGCCCGACACTTGAAACGCCAGGGCAAGCACCATGGCGCGTAAGACCAGCAGCACGAAGCGATGCCACGAAGCGAGCTTCGTTGGTCTGCGTGCTGCGTGGGCGTGCCGTGACATCTGCCGCCCAATTCATACTGCAGGCGCGGGCCTCGCTCAACCGAGACCCAACAATGTCGCGCAAAGACGCACCCCTCAGCTCAGCCCGGCGTTTGCCGGCGCTTGGCGTCGTATGCCGCGCACGCTCGAGCCAGCGCTTCGGCCGCCTCGCCCTCGTGGCCCCAGCCTTCCACGCGGACGCGCTTCTTGGCCAGCTCCCCGGTCGCAACGAAGAACTGTTCGAGATGCGCGCGCACGCCAGAAGCCAGCTCCGCCCGCCCCGTCTGTGCCAGGGCGAACGCGGGCACGACGATCAGCCGGTCATTTCGTCGCGACTCGGGCTCACCCGCTTTGGTCTCGGTCACCTTCAAAAGCGCGATCCCCACGCTCGGAATCACGACCCCGGGCCACGTCTGCCCCTCATGAATGACTAGTGCGTCGAGTGGGTCACCGTCGGCGGCGAGGGTGCCCGGCACGAAACCCCAATCGTGCGGGTACCCGCTTTCGCCAATGAAGCGCTGGAGTTCGAACACGCCCAGCGCGGGGTTGTATTTCAGTTTTGCATTCGAACCCTTGGGCGATTCGACCACCACCCTCACGTTGCCCGCATCATCTCGACTGTTCAAATCGATCAAATTTGCCATGGCGTTGGCCACGCGTTTTGCACGCACTGTGCCGAGCGAACAAAGCTCGCTGAAGCGCGCAGATTGAGCGCTCCAGCGATGTCGCGAACTGCCGCGCTGAGGAAGAAATGTCGAGTCCCTCGTCAAATCGCAACGCGACGTTGCTCCCTGGGCGCGGGACTTGCACACTGGTGCACTCGCATGAAGCTGATCGTGCCCCCGCCCCTACTCCCGATGTTGGCCAAGCGAGTCAGCGCGTTGCCCAAGGGCGACAGCTGGATTTTCGAGCCGAAGTGGGACGGTTTTCGCACGCTGATTTTCCGCGATGGTGACGAACTTCTCCTGCAAAGCCGGGATCAGAAGTCGCTCAACCGCTACTTCCCCGAGCTGATCGCCCCGCTGCTCGCCGGGCTGCCGGCGCAATGCGTGTTGGATGGGGAAATCGTGGTGGCGCGCGAGGGCGGGCTCGACTTCGACGCGCTGCAAATGCGCGTGCACCCCGCGGCCTCGCGCGTGAAGTTGCTTTCGCAAGAGCTTCCGGCATCCGTCGTATTTTTCGACCTATTGGCTGAAGGCACGCGCGACTTGCGCGGTGAACCGTTCGGCGCGCGACGCGCTCGCCTGCTGGACCTGTTGCGCGCGGCCAAGCCACCGTTGTTCGTCACCCCCAGCACGACCGACCGCGCCAAAGCAGCTGATTGGTTCGAACGCTTCGAAGGCGCAGGCCTGGACGGCGTCATGGCCAAAGCCGAAAAAGGCATTTACGAGCCGAACAAGCGCGTGATGTTCAAGGTCAAGCACGACCGCGATTGCGACTGCGTGGTTGCCGGCTTTCGCTGGCACAAAACCGGTGACCAAGACACCGTGGGCTCCCTCTTGCTCGGCCTCTATGACGAGCAGGGGGCGCTGCAACACGTCGGAGTGTGCGCTAGCTTCAGCATGGCCAAGCGCCGCGAACTCGCGCAGTTCCTCGAGCCGTACCGCAAGGACGCGCTCCGTGATCATCCCTGGCGGAGCTGGGCCGAAAACGAGAGCGAAGGCGGCGAGCAGCGTATGCCCGGCGCGAAGAGCCGCTGGAGCGGCGGCAAAGATCTGTCTTGGGAGCCGTTGCGACCGGCGCTCGTGCTCGAAGTAGCCTACGATCACATGCAGAGCGGCCGCTTCCGACACACCGCGCAGTTCCGCCGCTTCCGCAGCGACAAGCCGCCGAAAGAGTGCACCTACGCTCAATTGGAAGTAGTCGCGGCGCAAGAGTTGTCCGAAATTTTTCGGAAGTAGGGCTACTTTGGTGCGCGCTTCGCTTTGGCGCGCGACGGTGCGACACGCTTCGCCTCCCCCGCCATCTTCTTGAAATGCGGCGGCCAGGGCGCGTCTCCCAGCCCCGCGGCTTCATCGCGCGCGGCGAGGTCGAGCAAGCCCTCCAGCGAGCCCGGGGCACGGTCCATTTCGGCGTGAGGATCGCCGTGCGCGGCAAAGCGTTGCGGCACCGTGAGCACCGTAAAATCGGCTGGATCACAATCGGGGATCTCCGCCCAGGTGAGCGGGGTCGAAACGCGCGCGTCCGGCAGCGGGCGTACGGAAAAGGCAGAGGCCGTGGTGCGATCTTTCGCGTTCTGGTTGTAGTCGAGGAACACGCCGTGACGCTCTTCCTTCCACCACTTCGAGCTCGCTAGCTGCGGCAAACGTCGCTCCACCTCACGCGCGAGGGCAAGCGCTGCGCGCCGCACCTCGGTGAATGACCAACGCGGTTCGATGCGCGCGTTCACGTGAATGCCGCGCGATCCGCTGGTCTTTGGGTAGCCGACCAAGCCATACTGAGTGAGTACTTCACGCACTTCGAGAGCGATGCGCCGCACGTCCGCCCACGAGACACCGGGGCCTGGGTCGAGGTCCACGCGAAGTTCGTCCGGGTGCTCGAGATCGGAGCGGCGCACGGCGTGCGGGTGCAACTCGATACACCCGAGGTTGACGATCCAGGCGAGTGCCGCCGCATCGTTCACGACCAGTTCTTCGGCGGTCCGGCCCGAGGGGAACGCGAGCGTGGTACTGGTGAGCCAAGCGGGGCGCTTTTCGGGCGCGCGCTTCTGATAGAAGGGCGGTGCTTCTGCGCCATTCACGAAGCGCTTCAACACCAGCGGGCGCTCGCGGATCCCCTGCAAAGCCCCCTCGGCGACGCTCAGGTAGTAGCGCACGATATCGAGCTTGGTGAGGCGCACTTGCTTGGAAAAGTACGGCTTACCCGGGTGGGTGATGTCGACCATGTGTCCGGCGATCGACAGCGATTCGGTCTCGGAGTCACCACTCATGATTGGCCTGTTCGAGTTGGATGCACCAGCTCCGCGAAACGTTCCGCGGGCAGCGTGTTCAATACTTCCGAACGGAGGAGCCCGCCTCGACGCGCCATCAACGCGCCATAGCGGAGGACGCCGAGACCGCGGGTCGAATGCGCATCGACGGAGATCACGAACGGGATTTTGCGCTCCCGCGCGGCGGGGATCCACTCGGGCGGCAGATCCAAGCGATGCGGGTCAGAATTCAGCTCGATGGCCCCGCGCGAACCGGCGAGCGCGTCGAGCACGGCGGGGACGTCGCAATCGATGGCATCGCGATGATTCAAAATGCGCCCCAAACCGTGACCCCAGATCTTGAACAACGGCAGAGACATGGCTCGCGTCAGGCGCGCCGTCATTGCTCCGCGATCCATACGGTGCCGCGCGTGGATACTGGCGATCACGACGTCGAAGCCTTCCAATACGGAATCTGGATAGTCCAAGCTGCCGTCGGCCAGGATATCGGATTCGGTACCGCGCAGGAGACGAACTGGCGTATTTTCCTGGGCGGCCGCGATTTCGTCCCACTGCTGTTTCAGGCGTTCGAGAGACACACCGTGGGCGTAGTGCGCGCTCGGCGAATGGTCGGTGATGGTCAGGTATTGCATGCCCAGACCGCGCGCTGCCTCCGCCATTTCAGCGATCGTATTTTTGCCGTCCGAGTACGTGGTGTGACAATGCACCATGCCTCGGATGTCCCGCTCGCTCAGCAACTCTCGCAGGTCACCCCGCTCGGCACGCTGCAACTCGTCCTGACCGCGGCGCAGTTCGGGCGGCACACATGGCAAACCGAGCGAAGCGTACAGCTCCCGCTCCGTCGCGAACATTCGCTCAGGGAGACCATCGGTCGACGCAACCGCACCCCACCCCTGAATCGCGAATCCGCGCTCGGCGGCCCGCTCGTGCAGAGCGGCGAGGTGCGCCTCATTGCCCGTCGCGAGCACCACCACGTTGCCCCAATTGGCGTCACTTGCGGCGTGCAACTGCAGGGTCAACGCTTCACTCAGAAAAGCCCGCGCCGGCTCAGGCTCGATGCGCAGCACTTGCCGCAACTTGGCCAGTTCCTGCAGTGGTCCGCGAGGATCTCCCAATACCACCCAGGCCAACTCGCGCACGGTTTCCAAACCTCGGCGCAGTTCACCCACCAGCTGCACCCGCTCACTGCCCGACCGCAAGGCTCGTTCCAAGATCTCGGCGCGTTCCTCGGCGCGCGACAGGAGCGTGGGCAGCGGCACTTCCTCGCCGCGGTTCAGCCAGCGGTTGCATGCTCCGAGCAAACGCTGCTCGGTCTTCGTGCCGAACCCGGGGACGGTTCGCACTCGTTCGCTTTCGCAGGCGGCGCGTAGCTCGGCAACCGAGTGCACGTTCAGTGTATCGACCAACGCGCGCAGGCGCTTCGGCGTCATGCCTTCGAGCTGGACGAGTTCGCTCGCTCCCTCGGGCAGCTCACTGCGCAACCGAATCAAGAACGGTGAGCTACCCGTGTTCCACAGCTCTTCGATCTGACGAGACAGCGTAGGGCCGATGCCTTCCAGCTCTTCGAGCCGCCCTTGCTCGACCAACGGCGCCAAGTCCGCCACGGTGTCGACGACCTCGACCGCGCGTTGGTAGGCTTTGACCTTGAACTTGGGCGCGTTCGCAAACTCGAGCAATGCGGCCACCTCCCGCAGCGCACTCGATACGTGGCTCGTGTTCTGCACACCGCTCAATCATGCACGGCGCGTGCCGCCCTGCCAGACGCTGCGCGGAGACGCCTCAGTTGTGGCAGTACTCGCCGACAATCGATACCAAGCGGTCGAAAGCCAAGGGCTTTTGCACGACGCGCGTCACCCCCGCGGGCGCGCGGGATGACGCGGAGGAATGGACGATCACGGGTACGGAAGCGAGCTCTGGCCGCTCGCGCACCTTTGCGAAAAAATCCCAACCGTTCATGCCCGGCATCAGCAAATCCAGCAAGATCACGCACGGCGCCCCGATGTCGTCGATCTTGCGGAGTGCGTCCTCGCCCTCGTCCGCGGTGACGACACAGTAGCCCCGCAGCTGCAGCGCATCACGCATCAGCTCGCGCAGGTCTTCTTCGTCTTCCACGATCAGCACGGTGTGGGTTTGGTTTGATTTGGTCATGATCGAATCGGCTGCGACCTGGGAAGACTCACGCGGAAGGTGGTGCCACGCTCGGCGGTCGATTCAATGTCGATGGAACCGTGGTGCCCGCGTACGATCTCCCAAGAGATGTACAGACCGAGGCCGAGCCCCATGGTTCGGGCCGTGCGGCTCTCCCGTTCGCCGCGCCGGAACGGGTCGAAGATCCGAGCCTGAATTTCAGGGGGGATCGGCGGGCCCTGATTGTGAATGGTCACGATGACCGACTCGACATCGACCTGCATGCGCACCGACACCGGGTGGCCCGGATCGCCGTGTAAGATCGCATTCCCGATCAGATTCGAGAACACCTGCTCCAAGCGGTCCGGATCGCCGAGTATGCTGGTCATCGGCGCCGTGAATTCGATCGTGCGGTCGGGATGCGCCGTGCGGAGCTCTTCCACGATCTTGCTCAGGCTGTCTCGCGGGTCCACCACTCGTAAATCCAATTCGAGCCCCCCCGCGAGACGGCTACGGGTGAGATCTAGAATCTGTTCGATCATGCGCGTCATGCGGCTCGAGCTCGACTGCATGCGAGCCAGCACGCGAGCGGCGGCCGGGTCTTTGCTCTGCTCACGCAGGATGCCGAGGCCCATGTCTATGCTTGCCAGCGGATTGCGCAAGTCATGCCCCAAGATGGCCAGGAAGCGCTCTTGAAACTCTTGGATGCGGACCTTTTCCGCCAAGACGGCGCGCTGCTCGGCGAGGGCACGGCTGCTGGCTTCAGCTTCGCGGCGCTGTGTGAGGTCTTGCGTGACCTTGGCAAAGCCCAGCAATTGATTGGCAGTGTCACGCAGGGTGGTGATGGTGACGTTCGCCCAGAAACGCGAACCGTCTTTGCGCAGGCGCCAGCCCTCTTCTTCGAAGCGCCCCTCTTGGATCGCAATTTCCAATTCTAGCTCGCACTTGCCCTCCGCGATCGCGTCCGGAGGATAGAAGGCCGAGAAGTGCCGACCGATGATCTCGTCACTGCTGTAGCCTTTGATGCGCTGTGCGCCGGGGTTCCAACTGCTCACGTGACCCTTTGGGTCCAAAATGAAGATCGCATAGTCTTTCACGCTCTCGACCAGCAGCCGGAAGCGCCGCGTCTCTTCTTCTGCCGCGCGGCGCGCGGTCAAGTCTTGCGTGACCTTGGCGAAACCGACGAGCTCGCCCGATGGATCTCTCAGGGCAGTGATCGTGACGTTCGCCCAGAAGCGCGAGCCGTCTTTGCGCAGACGCCAACCCTCTTCTTCGAAACGCCCTTCGAGCGCGGCGACCTCCAGCTCGAATGCGCACTTCTCGATGGGCGACGTTTCGGGCGGGTAGAACGCCGAGAAGTGCCGACCAATGATCTCCGCGGCCGTGTAGCCCTTGATGCGCTCGGCTCCGGGGTTCCAGGTGCTGACCCTACCGTCCGGATCCAGGATGAAGATCGCGTAGTCTTTGACGCTTTCGATGAGCAGTTGGAAACGCTGCGCGGCGACCTGCTCCGAGCTCGGCGTACTCCGTTCGCCGCTGGGTTCCGCGCGCTCATCCATCACATGTCCACGATACTACGTTGTCTAAGTTTCCCCGTGTGGCATCTCGCCCCGGGCGGCTAGCCTAGGGCCGCCTCGAGTTCGGCAATGTCGACCGGCTTCACGAGGTGGTGCGCAAAGCCCGCCGCCGCCGTGCGCGCGCGGTCTTCGGCCTGTCCGTAACCCGTCACTGCGATCAGACGCAGGCTGTCTGGGCGCGCTCCACTCAAACGGCTGGCAAGCTCGAAGCCGTCCATGATCGGTAAACCGAGGTCCAGAACTGCAATTTCTGGCTCGAAAGCGGGCACCAGGGCCAGCGCGGCGATGCCGTCATTCGCGATCCGAACCGTGTGTCCGAGCTTGGTCAATAAGAGCGAGAGCATCTCGGCCGCGTCCTCGTTGTCGTCGACCAGCAAGATGCGGCGACTGACCGCGCGCCGCTGGCTCGATGCCGGCGTTCGTTCCAGATCCACTTCGGAGGCGAGCGCGAGCGGGACTTTGATCACGAATCGGCTGCCCGTGCCCACACCGGCGCTGAACGCCTCGACTTCACCCCCGTGCAGCCGCACCAGATCGCGAACCAAGGACAGACCAATGCCGAGCCCGCCGTAAGAGGGCCGATCGGCGAGCCGCGCTTGTACGAATGGCTCGAAAATGCGCTGCAGTTGGTCAGCCTCGATGCCCATGCCGTTGTCCGCGACCTCCAGCGCCACGAGCGCCTCTTCGATCCGCGCGCTGACCGTGACCAGCCCACCCTCGGGAGTGAACTTGGCCGCGTTGGTGAGTAGATTGGCGACAATCTGCGAAAACCGAACGGCGTCCACCATCACCTGCACGCCCGAGGGAATGTTCAGCACCAGGCGATGGCGCTTCGTCTCGAACAGCGGGCTCGCGATTTCGACCGCGCGCTCCAGCGCGACGCCCAAATCGCTCGGTTCGCGCTTGAGGTTGAGTGATCCGCGCGTGACACGCGCCAAATCCAGCAAATCATCGACCAGGCGCGTCACGTGCCGCAGCTGACGATCGATCACTTCGCGTTCACGCACCGCGTGAGCCGGATAGCTCGCGGCCATGAGATCGAGCGCGGTGCGGATCGGCGCGAGCGGATTTCTGAGCTCGTGGCCCAATACGGCCAGGAACTCGTCCTTCCGCCGCACGGACTCACGGATCGTTTCCTCCGCTTGCTTGCGCTCGGTGATGTCGAGCAGCGTGCCATTGATACGCTGCGGAACGCCGTCCACGAACACACAGCGCCCATGCGCCTCGACCCAGCGCTCGCGGCCTTCGCGCGTGTTGATTCGGTACTGCAGCGTGCAACGCCCATTGCCCGCGGGATCCGTCGCTTTGCCGATTCCCGAGTAAACGCCGGGCAAGTCGTCGGGGTCAATCGCCGCGACGAACGTCTCGAAGTCCAGCGTGTCCTCGGGCTCGAGGCCGAAGATCTGCTTCGCACGCGCATCCCAATGCAGCGCGCGCGTGCCCGGTACGTGCTCCCAGGTTCCGAGATTCGCGGCTTGCAGAGCCAACCGCAAGCGCTCCTCCTGCTCCAACAATTGTTGGCGCAGCGCGCGCGCTTGGCTGACCAGCTCTTCGGACATGGCGGGATTGTACCTGCGCCCCGCGAAAGGCGAATCCGGCACCGCCGAACGGCCGCCAAGGCGGCGAATTTCTGCCGAAAAAGCGGCCAGGTGCGGGACCGCGGCGTGCGCAGCTTCCCCCTGCGGTCACGGCGTCCGGCACATTCACAGCCTCAATCGAGCCCAGCTCTTGGCCCGCTCAGCGCGGAGCCCGCGTTCGAACGAAACGGATACTGCGTTTACACAGTATCCGTTTGATCGCAGAACACGCTCGAGGGCCTTGCGGTCTCGGAGACCTCCGCGACCTGCGCTTCGGGATGGCCCGCGCGCGGCGCCGCGCGCTCATCCCCCCGCCTGCTGGGCCCAGCGCGCTATCACGCGACGCTGGAACGCAGCGCGCCGCCGAAGGCTGTGACGGCCCGCGGCGCGCTGCGTGATCATCAAACCCTAGGATCCAGGGCGTTCCAAACCCACCAAGCGCAACCCTCGCTCCGCCCCCAAGTCGTAGAAGTGCGCGACCAGTGGGCCCGGCGCGACTCCGTTCTTGATGCGCAAGACGACGTAGCGCTCGGGAGCATTGTCCGGGAGAGTCGCGTCGAACGAAGCGGGCGGAAGTGGCACGCAGGTGTCGCCTTGGGCGGCGATGCTGACCCCGATGTCGACCGGGTCGGCTTTGCCGCGGGCGAGCGTCGCGTTGTAGTGGAAGGATCTTACGGGGAAGGTATTGGTGCTACGCGCGAGATCGGTGGCGCAGAAGCGGCGACCTTCGAGGCGCACGTCGCCAAGCGGGGAGAGTTTGGAGAAGTAGCGCGCGAGCAGCACATGCTGGCGGATGAGCAGCACCCGCGTGAGGAAGTCAGTATGCGCGGGGTTGGTGAAGTTGCCGACTTCGACCGCTGCGCGCACGTGTTCGGGGGTGAAGTGAGCGATGATGCGGGTCGCCCACGCGCCATCGCGCTCGGTCAAGCGCCCGAACGCGGGGTTCGGATACTCACTGTGCCATTCGTCGGGGTCGAAGTGACCGGTATTGAAATAGCCGAAATTTTCCGCTCCCGGGGTGCGGTGGGCGTCGTCCCAGGGGCGCTTGATGGTGCCGAGGGAAATGAAGTCTTCACCGATGTGATTGAAGTCGAGCAAGAACGAGTGACCGAGGCGGCGCGAGAAGCCATCAACGACCCACTCGCTGCCGAACGAGTCACCGAGGTCGATGTACCAGTGCCGGACGTAGCCTTCGCTCTGGGGATTTTTGGGGTCGAGCGGCATCCAGGTCGACATCGTGTTCTGTTCGCGTGCGTCAAAGTGATTGAGCCACGCCGCCAGCACCCGCGCGCCGCGGAGGTCGCGGCGATTCTCGTGTTTGATGGTGTCGGACGGGTCGTCGTCTCGCGTGCCTTCGTAGGTGAACGGGCCAATCGCCTCGCCGGGCAACCAACGCGAGGCCACGGCTCGGTACAACTCGCCGCGCTTGCTGCTCGCGGAGAGTAGTTTGTCGAGCAGCTTTTCATCGAACTTCTTGGGCGGGCCGACGTTGGCTTTGATCGTCAGGCCCTCTTTCAGCTTGAGCGTCGACTTTTTGAAGTAAACGACGCTATCGCACGGCGCCCACCAGCCGAACGCATAGTAAAAACGGCTGGCGATGGCCGCGGCCGCGGTAGCGCGCTCGACCTGCGTGTCGTCGGTCTTGAGCATGTATTTCGTGCCCTTGACCCGAACGCGGAAACCCGGATTGGCGCCGTTGTCTTTGCCGTGATCGATCAGCCAGCTGCCGTCGCCAGCCTCCCCGCCCTCGATGATCGGGCCATCGCTGCAGAACCCGGTGGCCACCTCTTCGCTCGACATGGGGTGAGCGCCCAAGCGATTGACGAACCAACTCGAGTCCGCCACTTCGTCGAACGCGTTCACGTTCTCGGCTTCGCCGTAGCTCTCGACCTGAAAGAACTTGGACATCGGGCGAAAGATCGACATGTCCGCCGCGTCCCAAGCAAAGGACGATTCGTACGGCTCAGGCGTGCACGCGGCGGCTTCGACGCCGGGCTTGGCCGGTTTTGCGACTGGGCAGTCGATCTTGACCGGATCCAGATCTTGATCGCGCTGCACCGGCGCGCGCAGCGCGAATTGCCGTGGATCATGGGCACACGCTGCGAATGCACCTGCGGTCAGGGCGCACGCGGTGAGCCTGCGTGTGGTACGCCCGAATACTCTAGAAGCCATGGTGCGACCCCAATACGATGCGAAGAGAGGAATAGCGGAAGCCTTGCTCGAACGGGTCAGTCCCGCCGGCTATCGTGACTTCGAGGCCGGACTCGGGTGAACCGTTGGACCGCACGCCCACCGCGGTGCTCATGCGAAAGAGGTCCGGCTTCAGGCCATCGAGGTGCGCTCCGAACACGTTGCCGACGTCCACTTGCACGATGCCGTTCAGGTAAACCCAAACGGGCCACGTGTATTGAAGCGTGGCGACGGCCGCGCTGCGGTCGACCAAGCGACCGGGTAAGAAGCCGCGCATGGGCTGAAAGCCACCGAGTGAGACTTGATCGGGGAACGGGATCGTCCCGATCAACGGATCCGTGAAATCCGCCCGTACGCCGAAGCTCACGATGCGCCGCTTCCAGAGATCGAGCGCTACGCCCGCGCCGCCGCCATAGGCCACCCACGCGCGGCGCTCGAACTGACCTTTGGGCGCGAATACGGCCGTGCCCTGAGCTTCGATGCGAACGCCGGTTCCGTCGTGCGGCTCGGGACGCCGTGAGTCGAGCGCGACCGCCAACGACTGAAATTCGGCGATGTAGCCATCGCGATAGCCCGGAGGCGCAGGCACATCCCCACGATCGACGGCGCCAGAAAGACTGGGTTCAGCGCAGCAGCCGCGGTCGCCGAAGCTCAGCGTGCGCATGCCCGTGCGCGCCACGAACGAACTGGCGCGCCAAAAATCGTTCTCGTAGTCGAGCGAGAGCTCCGACTTCATCGCTTGGTAGCGGTAGCGCGGATCGCTCGGGCTACGCGGCCCCATGCCGAAGAACGGCAGATCACGCCGGCGCACGAACGAACCACTAACGCCAATCGTTTGCTTGGCACTGAGCTCGTATCGGTCGTTCGCGCTGAGCGCCACCCAGTCGGGCCCCCACGTACCAAAGTGTACGTTCAACGTGTTCGGCTCGGCGAGAAAGTACTTCCAGCCGAAGTTGAAGCCCACGCTCGGCTTCAACCCAAAGTCGAACAGCGCGGACGGGAACAGCGTCACGTTGCGCCGCTCACCGAAGGTGAAGAAGGAGATCACCTCTTCCGGCCATTGATTCTTCTCGGCCACGCGCACCAGCGCGCCGGTGGGTTGGCGAAGCACGTATTCGCTCACGAGCCAGAGCGGAAACAGCGCGACCCGCGGCGCCCACAGCAACGTGGGGCCGACCTTTGGCGGGGGAGGCCCGCCATAGTCTTGCGGCTCGCGTTTCTTCGCGGCGAAGCCAAGACTGGACCAAAGCAAAAGAGCGAAGAACAGCAGCCGTGTCGATTTCAAGATGCCCTGTGCGCGCAGGGTACATCAGGCTCGGCGCCCGGCGATAAAGCAAAAATGCCACTCGCCTCGCGCTCGCTTCAACACGAAACACCGGGCCGATTGCGCGCCGTTCGCTGGCCCAATTAGAGTTCGAATCCGAACTCTGATTTCGTGCTGTGTCGGGCCGATTCTTCGTCATTTCGGGGGGCGATCTCAGGTTTCGGCAACGCACCTCGCGCCCCGCTCACGGCCTCGTGTTTCGTCCAGCGCACGCCGGCGGGCAGGGGGCCGCGCTGAGCCGCCGAAGGCTGGGCCGGCCGCGATGGCATGCGTGACCATTAAAAAAGGTCAGATTTCGGCTCGTTTCACGGAGCGCATTTGCGGAGGTGCACCCCGAGCGGGCTTGGCTGCTAACGCGTGGGCAACGGCGGAGGGGACCCGGAGGACATGACCGCGAAGACTTCGAAGACACCCGACACCCAACCCGGCGCGCCTGCTCGAGCGGCAGATCATACTTTGTGTGCACAGTACTTTCTTTTGCGGCAACCCACGCCCTCAAGCCACCGTGCCTCGAACAGAACGTACTGTGTGTGCAAAGTACTTTTTCTGCGCGCACGATGAGGCCGGTCACCTGTGGGGGCTCGCGCGGGCCAAGTTCGACCGCGTGCCCGAAGCGCGCGTGGCGGCCGAGTTCGGGCCGTGATGCGATCGACGCGTCGTTGCAGGGCAAGCGCCCCCGGGCCTCAACGCTGACTAGAGGTCGTGAGCGGGGATTCATGCTGAGTGCATCGCTCCGTGAAGGTCGACGCTGCTAAGCGCTGCGTCGCTCGGCGCCCTCGTACATCGCTGCGTGCAACGTCAAGAGCGCTCCGACCGCCGACGCGAAGCCGCCGCGGGTCTGCAGTGCGGTCGCAAAGCGGCGAAGTTCTGCGGGCGAAGACAGCGATTCGAGACCGAGCTCTTCCAGAACGGAGCTCGCGAGGTGTTGCCCGACGGTCGGGCCCATCACGCTCGTCAGCTTTGCCAGAGCGACCTCGTGCCAATTCGTTGCGGGCGGTTTCATCGACTGCGCAGCTGCGCCTCGAGCTCGGCGATGCGCGCCTGCGCTGCGGCCTTTTCTTGGCGCAAACCGTCGAGCGCGATGGCTTGCTCGTGCGCCTGAGCGGCCACTTCGTCGAGCAAGGCCTGCACGCGCCGTCGCTCTTCGCGCTGTTCGTCGATGTTCGTGTTGGTCCCTAGCCAACGCGCGATGTTGCCGTCCGACCCGCGCTGAGCGACCGCGCGCGCCAAGTGCCAGGCGTACGCGCCGCTCGCCAATTTCAGCCGAAATTCGACCTCATACACGTCACCCGTAGTCAACGCATGCATCCAGCGTTGCACCGCGAGCCCCAGATCGTCCGGATGCACGACGTTCTGCCAGCCATCACGCAGGAGCTCGACCGCCGTCAGCCCCAAGTTGCTCGCGGTCTGCTCGGTTACGTAGTCCAGGTGGCCAGTGGGCAAGGCCGTCCAGATCTGGACGGGGATGTTCTCTGCCAGATTCCGATCGGACTGTTCGCTCGGTGATTGCATTGCTTGAAGACTCGGCCCGGAACCGATCGGCGGCGTCGGCATCGAGCGAGGCTAGCACGACCGCCCACCAAGGCGTGGCTAGGGCTGAAGGACGTGAAGCACCGCGCGGCCGAAAAAGAAGAGCGCCGTCGCCAGCGCGATCAAGAGCAGCCCCATCGTAAGCAAGAAGCGCCTCAGGCAACCGCCGATACCGACCGGTGGAGGCCCGGCACCACGTGCCAAGATCGCCGCACGGCGCGCGCGCAAAGCTGCACTCAACGCTCGCTGCCAGGGTGTTCGATACAAGCCGCTCGTTTCGAGTTCGTCGTCCGTTGGCGGTAGAGTGATGGATCGTGGCGATTCGCCACGGAATGGAGGCGCGGGTTTCGGCGACGGCGCGGACCGCGATGCTGGCGCGGGCATCGACGGCAGTCCCGCGCTCCGCGTCGGTGCAGGCGACCGCAGCGGAATCACGGCTGCGGCGGGCGCGGCCGAGCGTTGCCGCTCACCAAAGCGAGCGCCGCACCCTGGGCAGGCGCGCTCGGCGAGCCAGATCCCGGGCGAGTGATTCGTACAGAAATAGCGAACCTGCGCCTCACCGCACGCCTCGCATTCACCGGGCGTCTCGCGCGTCGTGCCGCAGTTGGGGCAACGCAAGACAACGCTCATCGCAGAGAATCCTCGCTCGCGTCGGCGCTCGGGTGGTCTCCGTTTTCGGGCTGAGGGAAGACCTCGTTGACGATGCTCGGTGGAATGAACAGCTGGTAAACCCGAGGCAGCGATCCGGTGACCACCAATGCCAATGTCGGCGCGCGTTCGTAGGCGCCGAAGCGCTCGCGAGGAAGTCGGCGTGAAAGGGCAACCGTCGTGAGCACGGGGTGAGCCTGATACGCGGGATAAATCGCGTAGCGTTCTTCGACGTGATCGTGCCCGCGCACCAAGCGGGTCACAGGTCTGCCGAGGCGGGCACTGAGCGCGCAGAAGTCTGCGAAATCCTCAAAGCCGAATTGGCTCCCGCGCGAGAAACGGTTGGGCATTTTTCGGCGAGCCTTGGGGTGCATCCGAGCCCAGACGAAGTCCGACAAGCACGCGGGGGCGTTCCAATCGCCCGTTTCTGCAAGCGCCGCGTGCAAATCCACCAAGGGAAAGCCACCATGCGCAACCAGCAAGCCGTCGGGGAAGAAGAGTGAACAGGGTGCGTGCGCGGTGAGGCGCACGGCCAGCTTCCCGGCGCGGACGATCCATTCGTGGGCCAAATTCGCGTTCAGAAAGTCCGCAAAGTCCGAGGGCGACACGCTGGAAGCGAAACGCCGGCCATCATACGAAAGCGCTTCGTCGTGATTGCCCGCGATCACGCACACGAGCTCGGGGGCTTCGACGATCAGCTCGAAGAGTCGCACCAAAACTTCGAGGCCCAGGCCCTCGTCGTCGCAAAAGTCACCCAGAAAGACGATCCGCGGCGGCGGCCCATTCAGCTCCCTCGCGCGCTGGCGGATCAGCGCGAGTGCCGCTTCGAGGGCCAGCAGATCACCGTGCAAATCGCCGATGATCCACAACGGGCCCGCGTTCTCTCGCTCCGCGACGCGAATCGCGCGGTCGGCGTCATTGGCTCGATCGGAGTCGAACAGGAGGCCTGGGCCCCCCGCGCGATCGAGCAACGTTTCCATGCGCTCCACGGCGGAGCGTAGGCGAGAGCGAATACTCTGTGGGTCGACCTTGTCGCGAATTTCGGCCCAATCGAGATCCCGCACTTCGACTACCGCTGGCGTTGACGCGGCCGCAGGCGGGTCAGGGATTGGCTGTGAGTCGTCGGTCACGATCTCAACGCCGCCGTGCCGTCAGAGGCAGCTTGGAGACCCCTTTTTCTTCCCGCCCTACCGCTATCACATCACCTTGCACGAGGGGACGCGGAGCGGTCAACGCTTTGCCGTTAACCAGCGTCTCGTTCACGGTCCCCGCGACCGGCGAGACGATCCATTGTCGTCGAGCGCCGCGTTCGAGCACGCACTGACGGTTGTCCCAGAACTCGCCCTCGGGGCCCAACTGCCGCACGACGGCCTTGCCCAGCTCGGTGCGCACACCTATCTGCAGGGTTCGCCCCGTCGTGCTCACCAGTTCGATTCCGTCCGAGATCAGCGGCTCTCCGCGCGGAGCCGGAGTCGACGGAACCGTCGGAGGGGCAGCGATCGGTTTCGGCAGCGGCTTTTTTGGTGGCTCGACCTTCCCGCGGCCGTTCAAGCCGTCGCGCAACGCGGCGGCCGTCGGTCTGGCTGCGGGGTCCGGTGACAAACAACGGTGGAGCAGCGCGCTGACTTCGGCATTGAGTGCAGGCGAGAGCGCGCCGAGCAACGCGGCCGGCTTTGCCGCATATGCCTTCACCAAGGCCCCATACTCGGCTTGGTCATCGCGCCAATACGGGTGCTCGCCGACGAGTAGCTCGTGCAAGATCAGGCCGCACGTGAACACGTCCGAAGCGGGTCCGGGCACGGCGCCGCGGGTCAGGTGCTCAGGCGAGCGATAGTTGTCGCTGCCGACGTAGCCTTGAAAACCATGCCACGGCGCACGCTTGTCGGCCAAAAGCGAGAAATCCATATCGATCAGCTTGAGCTGGTAGCCCGCGCTCAAGCTCGAATCCTCGACCAAGTAGGCATTGGCCGGTTTCAGGTCCGCATGCACCACGTTCGATTCATGGAGTGCCGCAATCGCGGCGGTGAGCACTTTTGCCCAGGTGAGGTGGCGCGCCCAAACCGCAGGATCACGAGTCGGCGCGACCTTGGTCAACCGATGCCGCTCGCGCTCGGCGTCCAGCATTTGCTGCAGGTCGCCGCCGTTCTCGACGAACTCGAAGGCCTGAAAGTAGCACGGGCCGCCCCAAACGGCTTCGAACGCAGCTAGCTGGCGAACCGCAAAGTGCGCGGCTCGACCGCCACGCACGCGTGCGCCCAGTTCTTTTTGGTACGCAACGTATGCCGGGTACCAAACGACGGTAGGCGCGGGCGATTTGTACTGCTTGAAAAATACCTTCTCACCCGCCGGCCCGAGCGCCGCGTAAGAGATGGCCATCATGCCCGGCCCGAACACCTTTACGATGCGATAGCCGTGAAGGGTATCCCCGACTTTGAGCTTCTTTGCCATGACGGCGGCGCGCTAGAGCGCCACGGTCTCGGCGGAGCGAGACACGCTGGCCGCGAGCTGCTTGAGCGTATTGCGGAAGTTCACCGGGTCGGAGGTGAACTTCTTGAGCGCTTCTTGCGGACTCAGCCCCTCGAACTCCACGGTTTCCCACTCCGATTTATCGATCTGGCTCAGCCGGTCGTAGCCCTCGAAATTTGGCGCAAATAGGCTCAAGATGATGCGGTTGGCCATGACCACGTTGGCCACGTCTTGCAGCGAACCGCCCTTGGCTTCCGGCAGGCTCATGGTCTCCTTGAACGAAGCATCGGTGAACACGATCACCACGCGCGCGGCATCACTGCGGTAACGCCATTTGTCCGCATCTTCGCTCTGCGCGCCCTTGGGGGTGGCCTGCATCGATGCCACCTTGAACAGCGTATCCAAGAGAGATTCCGGCTCGTCGCCGCCGCCCTCGGCCTTGAGCGCCGCGAGTTGCGCCTTGAGCGCGCTGACATCGCGCACGAAGTTGTTGTCCACGACCCACGGCAGCCCTTCACTTTCCGCCGATTCGATGTCGCGATAGCCGACCACTTTGCCTCGCCAATCGCGCACCGGCGCCACATTGTTCCCGTCACCGTGGCGCAGCGAATCGATGAATGCCTCGATATTTTTGCGCAAGGCGTCGATACAGGGCGCCATGCTGCCGCTGATATCGACGACGAACACGATGTCCGCGACGCCCTTGGTCTTCGCGCGGGCCTGAGGGGCTGGCGCGTCGAGCGCGGGCTCGGGTACGCCGGGTAGTACGCTCGCCAATGCTTCTGCGGCTTCGCGGCTCGTGGTGTCGGTCATGAGGTGCTCCAAGAATGAGGATGGAACGGACGGTCGGCGAGCGTTCTCGACGTGGGTCGAGGCGCCGATGGGTCGCGTTCATTACAAGATCCATGCCGCGCGATTCGGGCTAGGGACCGTGTGCTTTTGCGCCGAGCGCGCGGGCCCGGTGCGACATAACGCGCACGGCGGTGCCGCACCCGTGGCGTTTGAGCGGCGCTCGCCCGGCCCCGGCGACAACTACTTCGACCGGTTGTGCGGTAGCTCCAACGTAAACGTCGTGCAGCCTTCCCCACTTGCCACTTCGAGCGTCCCGCCATGGGCTACCGCAATCTCGCGACTGATGAACAAGCCCAACCCCAGGTGCTTGCTGCCCACCGCGGTCGTTGATTCTGCGCGCCGAAAAGCGCTGAAAATCGAAGCGACGAGCTCAGCCGGAATGCACACGCCGGAGTTGCTGACCTCTACCAGAACGCGTTCGCCACTCTCGCGCGCGGTGAGGCTCACTTGCGTGCCGGGGGCCGCGTGGTCGAACGCATTGGTAATCAGGTTCGAAAGCACTTGCGTCAGCCGGTCGGCGTCCCAGCGGCCTCTCAGATCACCCTCGGCTCGCAGCTGAATCGGCAGACCCGAGCTGAGCTTGAGGTCCTCGACCACGTTCCAACAAACACGCGACAAGTCACACTCGCCCAAATCTAGCTCGATGCCTCCGCCCACGCGCGCTCGCGTAAAGCTGGTCAGCTGGTCGATCATCCGCGCCATGCGCCGGCCGCTCTCGATGATGCGGCTGGCAAACCAAGCGTTCTTCTCCGGATGCTTTCCAGACGCGAGCAGCTCGGCGGCCACGACCATGGTGCTGAGTGGGTTGCGCAGATCGTGCCCCACGATGCCGAGCATTCGTTCGCGAAGCTGCGCGGTCGCGCGCAGTTCGTCGCTTTCGCCCTCGGCGACGATGCGGCTCGAATGCGCTTCTTCTGCGTCCTCGCGCGCGTGCAAGGCCGCCAACAGGAGCTGTTCGTTCGCGTCCAACTGGTCGCGCAGCATGCTCGCGTGTGGCTGGCTAGGAGTTTCTGGGAAGAACTCTTTCGGTTGCATCGTGATCCTCCTCTGGCCGTGGCGCGCCAGTGAGCAGTCCCTGATAACCTTGCAACGCTTGGCCGATGAGCAACTGGCCGCCTGGGTCAATCGTGTACTCGCGCAGAGCCTTACTGTGATCGCTACCGCGGACTTTGATCACGGAAATTGCTCGCGAGAACGCACCGTTCAACTCGATGTAGCGTTGGATGATCACGGCATCATTCAAGAAGGCAATGCCGTGCGGGCTGAATTCCAGGCTCGCATAGCGATCGGGCATTTCGACGGTCGACATGACCGTGACACCCATACCGGTCAGGGCGCCCACCATTCGATACAGCGATTCGCGGAAGTCTTCTCGAAACGTGGGAGCCAGCGCCAACTCCAAACCGGAGAGCGAGTCGATTACGGCGCGCTTGGCACCAGTGCGCAGCACCGCATCGCGAAGTGCGGTCAGTGTTTCGTCGATCGATAGATCCAAGGGCCGTATGTAGAGGATCTCGACCTTCTTTTCAGCGATCAAGGTATCGAGGGCACCCCCCTGCACCGTCGTCGCCAGGTAGTCGTTCGGGCGCTTTTCGAAGACTGCGATCACTCCCGGCTCTCCGCACTCGGCGCCAGCAGTGATGAACCGGTTGGATAGGACCGTCTTGCCGGACCCGGAGGGGCCCGCGACGAGCACCGCGTAGCCACGCGGGATCCCACCACCGGTCATTTCGTCGAGCTCGGGGACCCCCGTCGAGACGCGCTCGTCGAGCGGTCGATGACCGCTTGCTCGCTCTTCAGGCTTCAAAATCCTCGGGAATACGCTCAGCCCGTCGCCCGTGATGCGCATGGTGTGGAGACCGGGGATTTGTGCCTGCCCGCGCATCTTTTGCACACGCAGCTTGCGCACGACCGAATTGCGATCCACCGCTTGGTACAGCCAGACGATGCCGTCAGCCACGGTAAACACGGAGCTATCGTATTCGTCGTCAGCGTACTCACCGAGCAGGAATGTGGTGGCCTCGCAGCTGGTCAGGTGCAGCGCGAGCCGCTGCATGAAGTCTTGCAGGTCCATTTCGCCGCTTGGTGAAAGTAGCGTTCGCCGCAGCATCGATCGAAAAGAGTCGACCACCACGATCCCGGGGTTGGATTCGTCCACCTCTTGGATGATGCGCTCGAGCACCTTGGCCAGCCCACCCTGCTCCGCTTCCTGCCCCAAGTGAATGAAGCGAATCGATTCGTCGACTTTGTTCAGGTCGAAGAAGGAAAACTGCTGCTGGTAGCGGAGCACCTTGATCGGCGGCTCGCCAATGATGCTGAAAAAGAGCGCCTTCCGCTCGGGGCTGGCATTCGCGAACATGATTTGGTGGCCGAGCGTGGTTTTTCCACAGCCCGGGCCGCCCACGACGAGCGTCAGCGAAAACTCCGGAATACCCCCGCCGAGTACGTCATCGAGCCCGGGGAGCCCCGAGGGCAGCACGCGAATGGGGACCTTGCCTTTCATCACTCAGACTCCTGCTTCGCGGCCACGCCGAAGTTCGGGAACGCGCGTTTTAGTACCAGCAACACGAGAGGCTCACCGATCAAGCTACTGGTGAGGCCCAGCAAATTCGCATACAGCGTCGTGGCCGCTTTCCATGCCTCAGCGTCCGGCATCTTCGCTAGCCGCAAGCCGAGTGGCTCTGCGGCATTCATGCGCCCTCCGAGCGTACCCATCGGGAAATCGACGAGCGCGGGGAAAACGTGGCTCGTGACCTTCACGCTGCGCGCGAACAGCGCGCTCATTCCCGCTACACCAATCAGAGGCGCGAGGCGATAGTGGAGCTTTCGATGGACGCCGCCGACGGCCGCCGCGCATGCTTCCGCCGCCCGACCGCCGACCGCACTTTGCGTCAACAGTCGACCGGCGATCTGCAAGTAGTCAGCGGGCATCTTGCGTCCCGCACTCCGCTGCGGGGCTTCAACCTACTGCCAGGCGCGTGTCCCGTCACTGAGCGCGCGAAAATAAGGAGTTTCGAATCGTGGAGATTCCTCGCCAGAGGAATGATGCCGAATTTGGCGGACCAATGGCGGAATGTTGCTGGTTCCCCCGAACGGAAGGGCCGATGCCAATAGTTCGTGACGAGGCATTCGGACCCATGGAGACACGAATGTGTGCATCGCCCGTCGTGCACTGATTAGACACGGCCTAGATTTGTGTGAGGGGTTTACGCCGTTGATTGGCGTAGGAACTGCAGTGTGCCCACGGAAATTCGGGCATACGCACGCAATCCAATTGCCGCTGTGCTCGGGAAAGTAAGCGCAGTGAATAATCGATATCGTTCTCTGAGTATTTTGAGCTTGGGCATGATGGCAACTTTGGTCGCCGTGTCCTGCTCTGATGATGACGTGGCTCCGGCGTCGAATGGCGGCGCTAGCGGCTCATCCGGCCGCGCGGGGTCGGGCGGGCGTACGGGTGCTGCTGGTGATTCGGGCAGTGCGGGCGAGCAAGAACTGGCTGGAGCAGGCGGCTCGGCCGGTGACGCCGCCGGCGCCAGCGGAGAAGGTGGTGCAGGCGGAGAATTCATTCTGCTCGGTGAGTCAGGTCCGACCGACGAATCCGCCACGACCAACAACTTCAAGCATCCGACGGGCGCCGCCGCGGCCGGTAAGGACATCTTTCGCTTCGAGACCTTCGGAAACGAGGGCTTTTGGACCAGCGTGCTGCAGCTTCCGCAGGGCATGGTCGAGAAGGGCGTGACGCCGATTCAGGCCCTGCAAGCCGGCCTCAGTGTCGATATCGACGCGATTCCGGCCGGCGCAACCAAGACCGAGCTGGCGAAGGAAATCGCCGGTGGGGACTTCAGTCCCGCGGCGGCCCCCGCGCTCAACGATCCCGCAACCACGGTGGCGCTGATCGAGCTGAACGCGATTCTCGGCGTCTCGGCGCGCAACGTGAAAACCATCAACGGCACGCTCGATATCAACGCGACCGACGTCTACGCGGGCGAGAGCGTGGGCATCACGTGCGCGCTTTGCCACAGCGTCACGGACGCCAGCGTGTTCGCGATGCCCAACGGTGGAACGATCGGTAAGCGAGTCGACGGCCCCACCAATCACTTCTTGAACGTGGGTGCCGCCGTCGCGCTTGCGAAGAACTCACGCGCGTTCTACCCGACTCTCGCGCTGGATCTCGTGGCCAACGAGCACATGTCGGCGACGCGCAAAGGCGTGGGCCCGGCCAATGGCTTGATCTCGGCCGCCGCTACGGAGGCCGAAGTCGATGCCTACCTCACGGATCCCGTGCTTTACCCGGTCGGCATGTTCGACGATGCGATCGACGGCAACGGGGCGCCGATGCACATCACGCCGTTCTTCCGCTCTGATTTGGCGGCGCCTTGGGGCAGCGAAGGCTCGATCACGATGCTGCAGAACTTCAACAATCTCGTGTACACCGCGTTGCTCGATCCGACCGGCATCACGACCGCGGGCGGGCGAAAATTCTTGCTCGAGCGCGGCGGAGCCGCGGGTACCGAGATCGCCGACAACTACGAGAAGATTTTGGCTGAGATTGGCGTGCCCCAATACGCTGGAACTTCCGCAACGGCGAACACCGCCAACGGCTATCCGTTCGTGGCTCGTGAAGGACGCACGGGCGTCACCGTCGGCCTCGAGGCGGGCGCCAAAGTCGAGGAATCGTTCATCGGCGTACAGGTAAGCATTGCGAAGGCCAAAGATCTCAATGCGTACCTGGACTCGCTCCCATCGCCTGTGGGGGACAAGGGCAACCCGGCCGCAATCGCCGCTGGCCGCAACGTGTTCCGGCAGCAATGCACGAGCTGCCACAATGACGATCAGAGCAAATTCGTTCCGCAAAATATCGTCGCCTTCAACAGCTCGGTCGAGTTTTTCAGCAGCGCGCCCGCCCGTCAGGGTCTATTCCCGGGTTACGTCGGGGCGCTGGGACCGAACGGAGGCGCCCGGCCCGGCCTCGCGCCCGTGCGCAATGCTCCCGGCACTTTCGACGACAAGTTGATCATCGTCGAAGCGAGTAATCGCAATCAACCGCGCGGCGCGGCGTTGCCGCTGCTCATGGACTTGAAGCGTAAGCCCAAGTTCTTGCACGATGATTCAGTGGCCTCGCTCGATGCCCTACTCGACCCGACGCGGACGGCGATAGCGCCGCATCCGTTCTTCATCGCGGACGCGACGGATCGCGCGAACGTCGTGCAGTTCCTGAACAGCTTGGACGATCAGCCGCTCGACTAATCTCATGGCGATCGATTGACGGGCAAGGCGCACTACGCGAGTGGCGCGCCTTGTCGCATTTTTGCGGCTTGCTTCTCGCGGCGTTGCGTGTCGAGCTGCGTCCCACGATATGCCGGACCTGAGCGATCCCCATCCACCGGCTGACCGAGCCCTCGTGCCCAGCACACCGCGCTGGAGGAAACGCCATCTGGGAGTGGCGCTCGCGTTGGGCTTGATGATGATGCTAGGTTGGAGCGCTTGGCACTACAAGTATCGCGTGCCCACCGTGCCCAGCAACAACGCGCCGGTCCCCGCTCGCGGCTTACGCTGAACTAGGCTCTCGGCGGAGGGCGCGATTGCGCAAGCGCAACTCTTTGCGCTGTTGTCGCCGCTCCTTCTGCCGCTGATAGAACGAAAGCAGCGGCGTGGCCGAGCTGCCGTGCAGCAAGATGCTCAAGCTGATGACCGACACGGTGATGCCCACCAGCTCGTGGATATTCTGCCCCTGGGGCGCGTGGTTCTGCACGTACGCGAGGTAATACAAGCTGCCAATGCCACGGATGCCGAACCAGCCAATCAGCCAACGCTGCAGCGGCGAAGTGTGGGTCTTGGCCAACATCAAGTAGCTCGCGACCGGCCTCAAAACGAAGAACAACACCGCCGCCACGGGCAGCGCGCGCCAGTCCCAATACGTGCCCACCGCCACGCCCACGAGCGTGACGAGCAGCAATTCGAGCGTTCGTTCGACGGTACTGCCAAAAGAGATGGTCTGATCTACGAGTACACCCGCCGCAATCGCCGGCGCTTGGAGCGCTTCCGCCGCAACGTGAGCCGGCACGAGGTGCTCCGCCGGCGGATGCGTCATGGTTTCGCGTTCGCTCGTCTCGCGCTGGCTTTGCGGCGGCTCGCTTCGCTGCGCGACGTCGGGGTGCGGCGTCGCCTTGACCACGCCGACCTCGGCCCGGCGCAGGCCGACCCCGGCCGCAAATACGGCCAAAAAACTAAGCGCGTGCAGCAGCGTGCCCGCCGTGTACGCGAGAGCAATCAAGGCGAGCGCGGCAAAGTCACTGGGGGCTTCCGTGTCGCGCTGGGCACTGCGCAGCTGAATCGTCCAACGACCCAGGGTGAGGCCGAGCAGATAGCCAACCACCAACGCCGCACCCACCGCCCAAATCAGGTCGAGGGCGGCCCATTGCCACAGCCACGCCCAGCCTTTGCCGCTCGATTGCTGCCAATGCAAAGCCAAAAGCACGAAGGGGAAAGCGGTGCCGTCATTGAGCCCTGCCTCACCCGACAACGCATACTTCACGCGGTCGCGATCCGCCGCGTGGTCGACCGACACCGCACTCGCCAACACCGGATCGGTCGGCGCGACAATCGCCCCAAAGAGCAACGCGGCGGGCCAGCTGAACCCGAGCAGTGCATGGCTCACCAACGCAACTCCGCCCACCGAGACGAGCATCAGCGGCCCGGCGAGCAGGAACACTGGCGACCACGCCGCGTTGCGCATGGGCAGCCGCAACTTGAGGCCACTGATGAACAGCGCGACCGACACCGCGACTTCCGTCAGGCGCTCGAACCACACGCCCCCGGGTGCGACCGTCAGCTCGACCCAACCCAAGACGCGCGGCCCCAAAATGATGCCGAGTACCAAGTACAGAGTCGAGCTCGAAATCGGCATACGTTGCACGTATGACGATGAAAAGCTCAACGCGAGCAACAGCGCCCCAGCGAGCGCCAACCATTGCGCAAAGCTCAAACTCGATGAAAGGGCCAGACCTGACGACGCTGCAAGGACGGTGCCGAGGCTTTTTTGCCTAGACAAAGAGCTCTGCGCAACGCTGAGTCGGGATCGATCGCCGCATGCGTACCTCTTCGCCACACGGCCCAATTCGCCACCTCGCCAAACTCGCTCACTCCCAACACGGGTGCGACTTAGACTCGGGCCCGCCCTTTGCATCATTCAGCGGCGATGCCCAAGTTCAACAACAACGACGTTACCCGCCCCGCCATCATCGACCATCGTTCGCCCTGGCAAGCGTCGGGACTCGAGCAGACACAGGTTCGCACGCTAGACACCGACATCAGCGCCGAAGTTTGCGTCGTGGGCGCGGGCATCGCCGGCCTACTGTGCGCCCTCGAGCTCGCCGAACGCGGGCGATCGGTGGTCGTCGTGGAACGCTCACACATCGCCGCCGGCGATACGAGTGCCACCACCGCGCACCTCTCCGCCATCCTCGACAGCCGCTACTTCGAGCTGGCAAGCATGCACGGTGAAGACGAAGCCAGGCTCATCGCCTCCAGCCACCTGCGCGGCATTGCGCACATCGAGCGCGTGGTGAACGCCTATGGCATCGACTGCGGCTTTCAACGGGTGAACGGCTTCCTATGCGCGGGCAATGCCGATCAAGAGAAGGATTTGGCCCGCGAATACAGCGCCGCCACCGCAGCCGGCCTCACGTGCGAACTCGTGCGTCGTGCGCCGCTCGCGCTCACCGGCGGGCCGGCCCTACGCGTCGCGAACCAGGCGCAATTCGAGCCGCTGGAGTTCCTAGCCGGCGTAGTCAACGCCCTCAAACAGCGGGGCGTGCCCATCTACGCGCCGGTCACGGTCACCGAATTCGACACTAGCAGCTCCGGGGAAGTGAAGCTGACTACGTCTCAGGGCAAACAAATCCGCGCCGGCCACGTCGTCGTTGCTACGCACAGTCCCGTGAACGACATCGCCGCCATCCACACCAAACAGGCCGCTTACCGAACCTACGCCATCGCGTTCGAAACTAGCGAAGCCGCCACGCCCAGTTTGGCCTGGGACATGGAAGACCCCTACCACTACGTGCGCCTGGGCATCGACGCGCAGACCGACCGCCCGGTACTGATCGTCGGCGGCGAAGATCATCGCGTCGGGCAAGACGAGGATACGGAGAAAAACTTCCCCCGTCTCGAAACCTGGGCGCGCGAGCGTTTCCCCGGCGCCGGACCCATCGCCTGTCAATGGTCGGGCCAAGTGTTCGAACCGAGCGATGGCCTCGCCTTCATCGGCAAAAATCCCGGCGATGACCGCGTACTCATCCTGACTGGATTCTCCGGCAATGGCATGACCTACAGCGCGCTCTCCGCGGAACTGATTGCCGACCTGATCCAGGGCGCAGCCCACCCGTTCGCCGAACTCTACGACCCCAAGCGGAAACCCAAGTCCGCCAGCGCGCTCTCTAGCTTCATCCAAGAAAACCTAAACACCGCCGCCCAATACACCGATTGGCTCGCTCCGGGTGACGTCGCCAACGCCGAAGAGATTGCCCGCGGCGAAGGCGCGGTCATCCGCCGCGGCGTGCACCGAATCGCGGTCTACGTCGACAACGCCGGCTCCAAGCACGAACTCTCCGCGACCTGCCCTCACTTGGGCGGCGTAGTGGCCTGGAACTCCGCCGAAAAGTCGTGGGATTGCCCCTGCCACGGCTCGCGTTTCGACTGCCAAGGCAAGCTCCTGACGGGACCCGCGGTGAGCGATCTGAAGCCAGTTCAGCCCGCCAAAGACTCCGAGGTGAAGGCGCTCTCGCCGAATGAGGAGCAAGCCTCGAGCAAAAGCGCGTGAGCACTCCTAATTAGCTCACGCGCTAAGATTAGCTCACGCGCTAAGAGCGTTCGAGGCTCACGCGCTACGATCACGCGCTACGAGCGTTCGAGGCTCACGCGCCAAGAGCGTTCGGCTCACACGCGGCGAACGCTCGGAAACTCACGCGCTACGAGCGTTCGGGGCGCTTCAGGTGAACGGTTCTCGCGCAAGAAAGGTACTGTGCGCGCACAGTACCTTTTTGAATGCGCGATGCGTGTTGGCGCGCTCGGCGCCCAGACCCAGGGGGTGAGGTGCTCAGGCGCAGGCTCGCGGCGACCCGTGAAGTTCTCGCGCAAGAAAGGTACTGTGCGCGCACAGTATCTTTTGAATGCGTGATGCGTATCCGCGCGCTCGCGCCCAGACCCAGGGGGTTGAGGTGCTCAGGCGCAGGCTCGCGGCGACCCGTGAGCGGTTCTCGCGCACGAAACGTCGCACTGTGCGCGCACAGTATCTTTGAATGCGTGATGCGTGTCGGCGCGCTAGCGCCCCAGACCCAGGGGGGTTGAGGCGCTCAGGCGCAGGCTCGCGGCGACCCGTGAACGGTTCTCGCGCACGAAACGTTGTACTGTGCGCGCACAGTATCTTTGAATGCGTGATGCGTGTCGGCGCGCTAGCGCCGCAGACCCAGGGGTTGATGACGTCAGGTGCTCAGGCGCAGGCTCGCGGCGACCCGTGAGCGGTTCTCGCGCACGCAACGTACTGTGCGCGCACAGTATCTTTGAATGCGCGATGCGTGTCGGCGCGCTAGCGCCGCAGACCCAGGGGTTGATGACGTCAGGTGCTCAGGCGCAGGCTCGCGGCGACCCGTTCTTGATGGCGTATGAGAGCCGCTCAATGCGCTTTTGGAGCAGCGGACCTAGGTGAAACCGGCGAGCTCGCGTCGACCAGCGACGCAAGCCCGCTCTTGTGACTACGCGTTCGCCGCCTTGGGTACGGACGAATCGCCGGTGACCGACACGTCGTGCGCGTGGTGCTTCTCGAACAGCACCTTGGCCGCCTTCTCGCCGTCGCCATTTGCGACGTGCACGGCGATGAACAGATTGCCGCCGTGGATCTTGCCTTCGTAGGTCTTCGCTTCGATTTCGGGAATGCCGAGACCGACGAGCGCACCTGCGACGCCGCCAACCGTTGCACCGGCGGCCGCGCCGCTGAGTGCGGCCATCAGCGGACCGGCCGCGATCAGCGGGCCGACACCCGGGATGGCGAGCGCGCCAATGCCCGCCAGCAGGCCGATCGTGCCGCCGATCACGCCGCCCGCGCCAACGCCGGCTACCGCGCCCTCGGGCGCCTTGGTGTTGTGCTCGTGAGCAAAGTCCTTGGTTCCACGCTTATCCGGGAACAACACGGAGATCTGTGAAGAAGGCACGCCGCTCGATTGCAGGTCCGAGACGAGGCGGTCGGCTTGGGCTTCACTCTCGAGGATACCGATTACTGATTTTGACATGATTGAACCTTCACTTCTTCACTTCGAGTTGATTGTCGACTTGAGTCACGCCCGCGGCGCTCTTGGCAGCGGCCTCGATCGAGGCACGTTCGGCGTCGGACTTTACGGGCCCACGCAACGTCACCTTGCCGTTGATAGTGATGATCTTGACGTTTTTGGCCGTGAACGAGAGCGAACCGTCCTTGACGACCGCCTGCCGAATGGCCTGCGTGATCTTGCGATCGGCTTCACTGCCGCCCTGATCCATCGGAGTGAGTGCCTTCGGATCCCGATCGCGCGCATTCACTCGTGAATTGTCGGGCGCACCGTTAGTCGGATTTTGCGCTGGCAATCCGGCCGCGTTGGTCGCCGGCGGATCCAACGTCGGATTCGTTGCCTGAGCCTGCGCACTCGAGGTAGTCGAGCCCGGGCCATAGGCGGCTTTGGAACCTGCACCCGTGGTCGAGCCCGTGTTGCCCGTACCCGTGCTGCCCGTACCCGTGCTGCCCGTACCCGTGCTGCCCGTACCCGTGCTGCCCGAGCCATTACTAGCCGCAGACGCAGTGCCATCATTCGCGACCGGAGCGAAGTCCGCACCCGTTGACGGCGTGCTCGAGGCCAGATCGACGCTTTCGGCCGAAGCCGCGGGCGGTGGGCTGTTGGACGAGCAAGCCGCCGCCAGCACCCCAACCGCAAAAACTCCCAAGTATTTCATGTGTTCTTTCTGCAGACGCACTCCGCGCTGCGCTCGATTCCGAATCTGGTTTGAATCGAGATGTCGCGACGCTCGAGCAAGAAGCGAACCACCGCGCTGGGGAGCGCCCAGCGCGCCTGAAACTGCTGCGGATGAGGCTAAACCGACGCACTCGAACTGCGCACCCGTCAGCGAATCGTGAGCCCTCGCTCACGGTTGAGACAGCAAAGCGCCGCTCGAGCGCTACGCGCGAGACGCGATGCCACAACGACCGGCGGTCTGCGGGCTCAGCCTTCGAGTCGAAGCGCGACGCCGAAGGCTGAGCCGCGGCGCGACGCGGTCACGTGACCATCCAACCCAGTCACAAATCGCGAACGCCCGACCTGCCCGCCGCGCTCACGCCGCTGCCCGCGCCTCCTAACGCCGTACTTCCCGCGCTTGATGAGGGCGTGCGCCGTGGCCGGCCATCGAAGTAGACTGAGCTCCCCCCGTCGCACCCTGGGTTGGTTCAAACATGGTCTCGCCGCACCCAGCGAGCGCGACCACGAGAGCCCCCAACCCGCCCCGCGCGATGTAGCCCATGGCTTTGAATAGCGGGCTGCGCACGGGCCGTCCAATCGAGTTAGGTTATCGAGCCCGATGCATTTTGGTGATGGACGCCGTGCTCGGCGCAAAAAGGCCGAGATCCTGCGTCGTCCATCCCGCGGTTCCTGATGCCTAACCACACCAACTCAGGCCTCCGATTTCGAAGCGACCATTTGCGCAAGAATCTTGAGCACGGTAGGCAGGCCAGCCGCAAGGGTCGGTACGATCGCGCTCGCTACGCCGAGTTCGGGTTTACTCGCGGTTAGGGCGGCCAGTAGTGCGAGGACACCCGTGGAGAGCGGGACGCGCAAGGATGCCCATGCGGTGCTGCGGTCTGCGTCTGCCCAGCTCGCTTGCTCCTCAGGCGAAGTGGCTTCCCTGGAAACTCGCTCCAACTCGACGTCGGTGATGGTCAACGTGTCCGGGTTCAATAGGCCACGAGTCGCCAACGTCTTCAGTGCGGGGATGTTGGCCGGATGAGGCGTGGCATAGCCATTGATGGCAAGCTGCGCGAGCAACCGCCGCTCGACTACGCTCGATTCGAGCCACGCCCGCATCACACGTGGGGAGCAAGGTGCCTGGACGGGCGCATCGTCAGATGACAGCGGTGGTTGCTGAGCATTCTGGGCGCTTGTCGCCACCTCCATCACATCGAACCGTTCGAGCACCCCCGCCCACAGACGGCAAAGGTCTTCGGAGGATTCCGAAGAAGGATCGTTGACGGTCAGGACGATGACCTGCGCCGGCCAGCGCGATACTTGAGCGAGGCGCCGAACGGTCTCGACATCGTAGTTGCGCGGCCTCAAATCTTGCACGAGCCAAAGAGCGTCGGGCGCGCCAACGCTGGGCGGCTTGGAACCGGCCGCGTCCAGTTGAATCGTGTGCGCGCCCGCCGTGTTGGCCAGCTCTTCGAGCACGCTGGTCAACGGATGGCGGATCAATATCTTGCGTTGGTTTGCCTTGCCCGCTCGTCGCTCGGTTTCGGCCACCAAAGATTTGACGTCGTGAACCACCCGTTCACGCCACTGCATCAACAGATCCAGAAAATAGAGACGCCGCAAGGATTTGAATGCAACCGCGTACGCGGCGGCCAGGGCGGCCGCGGCCACGAGTAGCAACATGACAAAAGTCAACCAGCGGTACTGGATGCCGAACAGCGGGGGAAGCTCAGACTCCACCTGAGCAAAACCGTTCTGCGGAGAAACGAGCGCCATACTGGCAGGTTGTCGCTCGGACACGAGTTCGCTCGGCGCCGGTTTGGGTCGGCCGATCGTCTCTGCGCGGTAGAGCCGTCCACGATCGTCTAGGTCCGCCGGTCCGATGGCTGGTAAAAAGTCCGCCAAGTACGGTAACGGTGAGAGCACACGCGATTGCAAGAACGTCGAAGCGATCACCGGTTTCAAGCTCGAGGCGCGCTCTTCCCCGGAGGGGAACAGATTGCTGCAACCGCCTGGAACATCGGACTTCCCGTCCGGGCCGGGCAAAGCCCCCAGGCAGTCGTGACGGCGGGTCAGAATATCCGCCAGGTGGTGTTGCTCTGCCCTGACCAGGTTGGCGACGACGTGGGTGTAAGCGCCGTTGAACAACACCGCCGCTGGCGCCATGATGAACACCTCTGCGAGTCCCGCAATGCACAGGGTGTACGTCAGCGGAAGGAACTGACGCCAAGGCCGCATTGTCTTTTGGCCGGGCCGAGTGCCCGCACTACGAGTGGACAGCGGGGTGGCCTGGCTGATTTTCAGCAGCTTGTGTAGCGCAACCGCGCATAGCAACAACGCGATCAATAGCCCGACGCTGGTCGGTAAGTACGGAGCCGAGAACATGGCCAATAAGCACAACGCCGCTCCCGAAAGCAGCGCCCAAACCCCGAGCTCTGCGTACGCCTCGGATCGCTGCGCGTGCGGGCGAAGGCCTATCCCAGGCGCCTCCCGCCCAACCTGCCGGGAAGGGCTCTGGAACACGAACCATTTGATTGCTTGCCGGCCCACCAGCAAGCACAACAGCAGCAGCAGTAGCAGCAGTAGCAACATGCCGTAGCCGAACAAGCTTGCGAGGACCATGTCCGTCGTGGCCACATCTACGATGCTATTTGGCGCGATCGTGATAACCGACCAGCCACTGCCCGGTAGGCGCAGCGGTTCGATGTGAAGGCGGCTGAGCTGCCCCAAATAGTTGAGGTGCAGTGTCTCCGGCACCTCTGCCAGCAGGCTCGCGCGTAGCTCGTCGGGCTGATCCACCTCTCCAAACAGGTTCTGCTCGTGGTGCGCGTCGTTGTTCGAGTGCAGCATGATGCGCCCGGTCTCGTCGGCCACTGCGAGTTGCATACCCAAGGGCAGCGCGAGTGACCGAAACGCTTCCATCTCGGTTTGCAACGCCGCCACCCCTAGCCTCGGCTCTTGGTCGGCGGTGGCTTTGCACGGATAGCTACTGGCACAGATCGGCTGTGCGACCATCAACACCAAACGACCAGACGTGATTGATCGCACCAGCTCCGGCGTGCCGCGGATCGCGCAGCTCGCCTCCAGGCAGGAGGGGGTCCCGGCCAAAGCACGCCGAAAGTAGCCGCGGTTCTTGAGCGACACCGGAGTCGACGTGCGACTTTCCGGGCCAAACTTGACTCGCTCGTCACCCGCCCGATCCATGAAAAAGATCAGCTTCCAATCGGCCGCGGGAACAGCCCTCTCGACGACGGCCTCGCTCACCCGACTGCTCTCGGGCAGCTGGAAAGACGTACGCTCGCACACGCTCTTGGCGTGCTCCCCACCTTCGAAGAAAATGCTGCGTGTCAGTGTACCGCCCGCCGCGGAGCACTCGGCACGCTGGGCCGCCAAACCCACGTCGCTCGTTCGCTCCAGCAACTGTGCGTGCAGCTTGCGCCCGTCGCCCTCTTCGTGAAATCCGCGCAGGCGCTGCGCGGCCGTAGTGATCTGCGCGCGCAGGCGCTGCTCCAAGTCCGTCGCCACGTGAGCGACCTGCCGTTCAGCACGCGCCTCCAAGCGGTTGTGCGCGACAAAAGCCAATATCACGACGGGGCCGAGCAGCGTCAGCAGAGCCGTTGACGTCCCGAGCAGGGTGACATCGAAGCGCGTGAAGTTGGTCTTGGGTCCCAACAGCCAAAGCTTGGCGAGGGGGAGGGCGAGCAACCCGACACCCAAAAAGATCACGAACCAAAGGTAGTATGGCAGCGCGATCGCATAACTTGCCTGGCTGAGACGCGACTCGAGCGCCAACCCGCACAGCACCAGATCCGCTCGCTCGCGCGACGCAGGCGCCGCCGTCTCGGAGGTCGACCCCGGCGGGGCTAGCTTCAGACGAATGGGCTGTAGAAAGGCCCGGTACTCGCTAGTCCCGATTGCCAGTTTCGATAGCACGCGGGAGGCATCCATGTACTTGTCTTCGAATCCGGGCAATGCAACGACCCTCAAATTCGAACTCATGTCGAGTGAGTGAAGGGTCGTGCCGTCTCGTCGCAAGAGCAGCACGCCCTCGAACGCGCCCTCGGCGGTTTGCTTACTGAGAACACCACTCGGATCCTCAGCCCCTGCAAGCAAGCGCCGGACTTCGACCCGGCCACATGCTGGCGGCACCGCGGACGGCTCGGACTCTCGGCCGCTCGGCGGCAGGAACAGGTAGCGGCCGTCCTCACTCACCGAAGCGGAGCTGCTCGAGGACGAGCATTGGACGATCTCCAGCCCTCGCTCCGTGCTTTGCACCTCGTTCAGCTCGGCAATGCGCTGAGCCACGCAAAGCTTGACCGCTGCCAAACCGGCCATGCCTTGGCACTGGCGTAGTTGCTGCACGTGACTGGGCAGCACCAGCGCCTCGAGTCCCTTCAGATAATGGTCCGCTTCGACCGTCGGGGTCACGCTCGACGCCTTGACGACCGCGGCATCCCTTTCCGCCTTTTGCGTCAACCCGAGCTGGTACTGGTCGACGCTCACCTTCTGGGTCGTTTTGGCCTGTGCACTTTGCTGCTCGGCGGCGCTCTTGGCCTGCTTTGCCAGCTCGCGCGCGTCGTTCGAAATCTCGAGCTCTAGCCAGGCCTGCTGCGCTTCTGCGTCCCGTTTCGATGCGACCGACCAAGCAAGGGCCTCTTTCTGTTGCGCGCCTTCGAACGCCTCTCGCGCCACCTCCACTGCCTCGCGAGCCAGCTCTGCCGCGTTCTTCTTGGCGTCGGTATTGCTCAGCGCTTTGCTTAGGTTTATCTCGGCAGCCGATGGCGCAACCGACCCCGCTTGCGGAATTACCCCCTGACCGGGCGATGCCGTGGCCACGGGCGATGCCGAAGCAGGGACCGGAGCCGCAACCGACCCGGACGCAGATGCAGATGCAGGCACGCCCGGCGCGCCAGACACGCCGGAAGCCCGTGGCGCGGGAGCGGCCAGCGGTATCGGCGCGGGTTCGCTCGACGCGAGCGTGGCAACCGGAGCCGGATTTGACGGGGGAGCGATCCCTGGCGCGAGCGATGTGGGTGACTCAGCCCTCGCTGTTTCCACCGTGCGCTGAGCATCCTTCAGCCGCCCCTCCGCGACGTCGAGCTTGTTCTGGGCATTCAACAATGCCGCCGCCGCATTCAGCGACGCCTGTTTGGCACTGGTCGTTGCCTGCAGCGCATCTTGAAACCCTTGCTCGGCGTCGGCGTAGGCCTTCGCTCGAACATCGGCCCTCTGCTTCGCGCTGGCATCGACGGACCCACGGAGCTTGACCGCTTCGTCGGCTTGCTTCTTCCGCGCGACCGCAACCTTTACCCGGGCTTCGAGCTCCTTTTCGCGTGCCGCCGCTCGCTGCTGCGCTTGCTGCGCGGACTCGAGTGCGTGCTGTCGAATGCTGATCGCGCTTGCACCTGCCTCGCTCAAGATGCGCGTCACATTGTCGACCACCGCGCGATAGTTTTGATACTTCAGCTCGAGCTGTTGCGCGAACCGCGCCGCGTTCTGTGCATACTGCGCGTTGAGCTGCAATTGCCGCTCTGTCTGATGCCTCGAAAAAAGGAAGAACGCGAGCGTGACGACCGCAAAGAACGCCGCCGCAACCGCGGCCCAGGCTTTGGCAGACTGGGCAGACTCCGCCCAGAAGCTGCTAGCAGCCTGAGTTCCGCTTTCGTCTGAGCCTGAACGCGGCAAAGCCATGCGTCGATTCCCGACGACAACCGTAAGTCACCGCGCTCCCGCCGTCAGTACTCAACGAGCGAGTGAAAGAAATGACCATCCTGACCGAGATCGCTCTATCCACACCGAGCACGAAGCGGTCATTGCACACCGCATCGGGAGACATCGCGTGGCTAATCAATACAACTACCCTCCGATCGCAGACTCACGAGCGCTCTACAAGCGCATGAAGCACCACGAAGCGAGGCTCTATGGTCTCCATTTTCAAAGGGCACACGAGCCAGTGTTGGCGGCTGCGCTGGAGGCTGAATTGGAAGCTCGCTGGCCCGAAACCGGATTCAAAGATGTAAGCGAGGGAGGGCTATCACTCGAGGCTCTTCTTCGACCAAAGTTCCAGCGCGGGCAATTGGGCTCGCGTGACTGGTGCTGGCCGATTGGATAGCGGCTGTGTTGCAGCGGGGCTCTACCCGGTGCGCTGATCGTCGAAATGCACGAACAGCCTCACCGGTAAGCGCAGCAGATGCACCCATCGCAGAGCCTTACCGGTAGGGCGTCCCGGACGACCCGTCGAGGTCGGTTCGCCTCCACAAACTCTGACGCTGCGCTCGGACGCCGAGGCCACCATGCTGTTTGCGGACGGACTGATGATCGCATCCAAAGCGCTCGGCTGCCAACGAAGGAGCAATCATGCTTGCTGCGTTCGACGGGGATCACCTGGCACGCGGTCTTGCAACGATCCGAGTTCGACCTTCCGATCGACGCTGGCCACGCGCAGTTCTCGACCACCGAGCGGTACCTCCACTTGGCAAGCGCTCAACGTCGGGGGTTCGGCGAGGTGTTCCCCACTCTCCCAGAGGCACTCTGCTCAACCAGTTCCGATCGGGCAATCGATCGGCCCGTCGCAAGCGCCTTTATTTCAAAGAGAATCGGAGGTGAGGACCGGATTCGAACCGGCGTATAACGGTTTTGCAAACCGTTGCCTAACCACTTGGCTACCTCACCTTGCTTGGAAGCGGGCGGACCTTGCCACGAGCCAAGGGCAAGATCAATGGTCGCGGGCGGGCTTTGCGTTCCTGTGGCGGCGGAATTGGCCGGCCGGTTTCTGCTGAAATATCGCGGGGGTGGCTGGGGGTCGGGTGATCGTAGCCACCTGGGGTGGAGCAGGCGTAGGCTTTCGGGAAACTGTTCCGCGCGTGGGGAGTGTCCCGGCGCGGTTGTGTACGCCCAATGAGTGAAACCGTTGCCCTAACCCGAGGTCTCCCGAGCACGATTCGTGAGGGGGAAGTGCTGGGCGGCAAGTACCGGTTAGAACGTGAGATCGGGCGCGGCTCGATGGGTACCGTGTGGTCGGCGGTGCACCTGACCCTGGGTCAGCGCGTGGCGATCAAGTTGATCGCGGCGGAGCACGCGCAGGCGGTGGAGGCGCGCAAGCGGTTCAGTACCGAGGCCAAGGCGGCGGCGCGTTTGCGCTCGCGGTACGTGGTGCAAGTTTATGATGATGGCGAGACGCCCTCGGGCACGCCATACATCGTGCTCGAGTATTTGGATGGGGAGACGCTCGAGCAGCGGTTGGATCGTGATCGCGATGTGCCGCTGAATGATGCGGTGCGTATCACGCGGCATGTGGCGCGGGCGCTTTCGCGCGCGCATGCCGCGGGTATCGTGCATCGGGATTTGAAGCCGGGGAATGTGTTTCTAGCGCGCACCGAGGATGACGAAGTTGGGTGGGTAGCGAAGGTGCTGGACTTCGGCATTGCCAAATTGGAGGAGCACGGCATCGCGTCCACCACCAAGACGGGCACGTTGCTCGGCACGCCGCTGTTCATGAGTCCGGAGCAGGTGCGCGGGGCGAGCTCGGTCGATGGCCGTTCGGATTTGTATTCGCTGGGCATGGTTTTCTACAACATGCTGACCGGCGGCTTCGCCTTCAATGGCCAGTCTTTTGCCGATGTTTTGGTGGCGATTTGCACCGCGCCGCTGGTCGATATTCGGGCGCACGCGCCTTGGGTGCCGGAGAGCGTGGCTGAGTGGTTTCAGAAAGCCTGCGCGCGTGACGTGCAGCAGCGTTTTCAAAGCGCAGACGAGATGATCGAGGCGCTCGACCTCGCGTTGGGCGTGAGCACGGGCGCGTACAGTCGACAGTCGGCACCCGAGGTGAAGGTGGATACCTTGCGCGGTCACGCACCACCGGTCGCGCACACGTTGCCGCGGGTCACGCCCTCGGACTCGGGTGAGTTCGCCAATGGCGCGACCCAGGTGATGGTCACCGATCAGGCCGTGCTCAAGATCAGCCACACCAACACCGTGCTGGGCCCTGATGCCGCGCCCGGCGCCGCCGATGTCGCGCGCAGCTTCGATTCGGAGCTGATGACGGTGCCCACTTCGTCGCGCGCGCCCTGGCTGATCGCAGGCGTGCTGCTGCTGCTCGGTTTGCTCGCGGCCGCTGCGTTGCTGTTCCGAAGCAACGCGAGCACTCCGCCCACCGCCGACACCAATCCGCCGTCGAGCGCAAGCGCGTCGAGCATTCCCCCGACGCCCCCAGTCGCAACCGATGCGCCCGTGCCCGTGCCCGTGCCCGTGCCCGTGCCCGATCCCCCTCCCTCGACCGATCCGACCGCGCCTCCTTCTGCCGCTCAGCCACCGCCCTCTGCGGCGAACGGCGCGCGCCCCGCCCCGGCTAGGCCGGCGGGGCCGGTTGCGACGCCCACCCCCAAAAATCCCCCCAAAACCGTGCCCGAGCCGGCTCCGCCGGCCCCAGAGATCCCGCGAAACACGAGCACTGATATGGGTTTTTGAGCCCTCCGCTTTTCACCCGCGGATAGCCATCTTAGAAAGTAGCCTCATGACTCGAGTGACCTCACCTTTTGCTTGTGCGCCGCGGCTGACGTCTCAACGCCACGTGGTTGGTGCGTTGTGCGCCGTCTTGATTGCAACCTTGGCCAGCGCAAGCCACGCCGATGATTCACCGGAGAACATCGCGGCCGCGCGTTCGCTCGGCATTCAGGGTGTGCAGCTGGCGGACGCGGGTAAGTGTCCAGAGGCGATCGAGAAGTTGGAGCGCGCGGAAGCGTTGCACCACGCGCCCACGATTTTGGGGCGGCTCGGTGAGTGTCAGGTGAACGTGGGTTCGGTGGTCGAGGGCACCGAAAACCTGAACTCGGTCGTGCGCGAGCAACTGCCGGCGAATGCGCCGCAGGTGTTCCGCGACGCGCAAACGCGGGCGCAGAAGGTGCTCACGGCGGCCACGCCGAAGATTGCCCACTTGGTGATTCGCATCACCCCCGGGGATGTGAAGGCCAACGTGACGGTCGCGGGTCGGCCCGTGCCGGCCGCGCTGATTGGCGCCGAGCGCCCGACGGATCCGGGCACGCATCAGGTCAGCGCAACTGCCGAGGGTTATCGGCCCGCGAGTGCGACCGTGACTTTGGCCGAAGGTGGGCATCAGGACATCACGCTGCTGCTAGAGAAGGATCCGACGGCCGTGGCGGCGCTGCCTCCGCCGACGACCACGCCCACCACGGGCACCGCAACGGGCGACGTGAGCGTGCCCGAACCGAGCGGCAAGAAGTCGAACACGCCCGCGTACATCGCGCTCGGCGTGGGCGGCGCGGGCTTGATCGTGGGCAGTATTTTCGGTGGGCTCGCGTTCAGCAAAGCTTCGGATTGTCCCAACAAGGTGTGTGAGACACAGGATGATTTGGACAGCGCGAAGAGCCTGGCCACGGTCTCGACCATCAGCTTCGGCGTGGGCATCGCCGGTGTCGCGGTGGGTACGATCCTGCTGCTCGTCGGCAATAGCAGCAGTAACGAGAATGCGACGCCGCAGGCCAAGCGCTTGCCGCAACCGAAGTTCGCGGTACACCCCTGGATCGGCGTCAGCAGCGTCGGCTTGACGGGTTCGTTCCAATGAGCGGTCGAGCAACCAGGAAGCTTACTTCCAAAACTTCGCGCGCATTCGTGGTCGCACCGCTGGCCGCCTTGAGCTTGTTCGGTTGCGCATCGATCATCGGGCTGGATGACTACACGGTGGCGCAGCCCGCGGGCAATGCGGGCAATGCGGGCAGCGCCGGCAAAGCGGGCAGCAGCGGCGCAGCGGGTGAAAGCGGCGCGCAGGGCGAAAGTGGCGCGGTCGGTGAGGGCGGCGCGGCGGGCTCCACGATCGGCGCCGGCGGGGACGCGGGCGCCGCGCCCATCCCCGTTCCCGAAATCGTCGGCTGCGATGGCACGACCGAATTTCAGCCCAACGCGCAAGTCGTACGCTCGTGCATTTTGCGCGCAGGTTGCGATCCGACGTTCAGCAACCCGCTCCGCACCATCTCCACGTGCGTCACGTACAACACGCAAGATGCGTTGCCCGGCGAGCGCTGCAACCTCACCTCGACGAGCTGCAAAGACTACGAAGAGTGCGAGCACCTGGGTATCGCCCACGACGATTTGTGCGGTGGTACCGCCGCGACCGGCACGCGCTGCCAGGGTGATTTGGCGATCAACTGCGGCAACTACAACGGCGACGATCGCTTCTTCGATTGCGCGGCGCTGGGCGGCACCTGCGCCGAGCAAACCACCGCCGGCGGCACGCTGTACACCGACTGCAAGCTCGACATCACACCCGAGTCCTGCGCCGGCAAGGACACCACCGACGCCTTGTTCTTCTGCCACGCGGGCGCCAATGCCGACCTGCGTTACTACTGCTGGGATGGCGAAGCGTTCGGTTCTTCTTGCTCCGCGCTCGCCAGCTGCGTCGACGCACCGGACAGCTCGGATCCAAACGCTCCCGCGACCGGTAACGCCAGCTGCTACTTCGACTTGGACAGCTGCACCGGTGGCAACAGCGTCAAATGCAGCAACAACGTCTCGACGGTGTGCTCCGGTGGATCGCAGTTCAAGTACAACTGCGGCTCGGTGGGTCTTTCCTGCTCGATCAGCGGCGGGGTGGACTATTGCTTGGCCCCCGGTTGCCGAGCGGCCGACGTCGACACCAAGTGTGAAGAGAGCTGCTCGGACGACGGCAAGAGCCTCACCTTTTGCTACGGCGGCGCGCCCATCACCGTTGATTGCACCGAATACGACTTCACCCGTTGCGAGAGCGACGTCGACGACGATGGTCTCCCGTTCGCCGCCTGCCGCTAGCAGCGCGCAGAAGATCTAGACAAGATCGGCCCGCGCCGGAACGTTCATGGCAACTTCCGGCGCGGTGACCCAAGCCCCCGTGCCCGACTCACGCGTGCGTGCCGTCAACGCCGCCGAGGCGCGCAGCGACGGCAAGTACGTGTTGTACTGGATGATCGCGGCGCGCCGCACGCACGACAACTTCGCGCTCGACCGCGCCATCGACTATGCCAAACGCCTGAACAAGCCGCTGCTCGTGCTCGAGCCGCTGCGCGTCGCGTACCCGTTCGCGAGCGATCGCTTTCACCGCTTCGTGATCGACGGCATGCTCGACAACGCAGCCGCATTCGCGAAAGCCGGCATCGCTTACCACGCCTACGTCGAGCCCGAAGCGGGCGCGGGCCGCGGTCTACTCGAAGCGCTCGCCAAAGACGCCGCCGTAGTCCTCACTGACGATTTCCCGACATTTTTCCTGCCGAAGATGGTCGCCGCCGCCGGCAAAAAGCTGCCCGTGCGCCTCGAAGCCATCGACTCGAACGGCGTGCTGCCCATCCGCGCCCTAGAAAAAGCCTGCTTCCGCGCGTTCGACTTCCGCCGCGCCGTGCAAAAATCCTTCGCTAGCCATTGGGCCGCGCGCCCCGCGCAAGCGCCCCTCACCCGTCTCGACTTGCCCAAGCTCGCGTTCCCCAAATCGATCCGCGACCGCTGGCCCAGCGCGAGCGCCGCCTTACTGCGCGGCGAAGCCAGCGCCCTCGCCGCCCTGCCCATCGACCACGATGTGCCGATCGTGAGCTACCGTGGCGGCCTCAGCGCCGCCAAACAAACCCTCGCCGACTTCGTGCGCAACAAACTCGAACGCTACGACGAAGACCGCAACCACCCCGACAAACACGCGACCAGCGGGCTCTCCCCCTACCTCCATTTCGGTCACCTCTCCGCCCACCGCGTCGTGACCGCGATCGCCGAACGCGAAGACTGGACCGCCGACGACTTAGGCGCACGCACGCGCGGCGAACGCACCGGCTTCTGGAAAATGCACCCCAGCGCAGAGGCCTTCATGGATCAACTGATCACCTGGCGCGAAGTCGGCCTCAACTACTGCGCCCACCAAAGCGACCACAATAGCTTCGCCTCATTGCCGAATTGGGCTCAAAAGACGCTCACCGAGCACAAAAGCGACCCGCGCCCCCAACTCTACACCCGCGCCCAACTCGAAGCCGCGCGCACCTACGACCCGATCTGGAACGCCGCCCAACGCGAACTCGTGCGCGACGGCCGCATCCACAACTACCTGCGCATGCTCTGGGGCAAAAAAATCTTGGCGTGGAGCAAAACCCCTGAGCAAGCCCTGGCCACCACCATCTACCTCAACGATCGCTACGCGGTCGACGGCCGCGACCCCAACTCCTACAGCGGCATCCTCTGGTGCTACGGCCGTTACGATCGCGCCTGGGGCCCCCTCCGCCCCATCTTCGGCACCATCCGCTACATGTCCTCCGAGAACACGGAGAAGAAACTGTGGCTCGCGAGCTATCTCGCCCAATTCGGCGAACAAGCGACTTTGATCGAATAGTTGATTGATGGTCACGTAGCGCGTCGCACAGCGTCAAAGCCTTCGGCGTCGCGTCTTGCCTCCCGGACATGGGAACGGCGTTGGTGCGCCCGTGGTTGCGCTAACTGACCGCGACGTGATGGCGAGTGGTCAAGACCCCGGAGTGAGTGACGAACCGAGTCATGAGTCCGTAACACAACCGTTGGAGAGCGAACCGCTCGCCTTTGCTCACGGAAGCGAAGGACCCGACTGCGACGAAGCTCTGAGTATCGAGGTGCCACTCAGCAGGACCAAGCCCACCCGGAAGGTCGGCTTCTCGTAGGACGAACCGAACACCCGGAGCGAAAGCTCTGCGAGCCAACGGGAACGGCCCGAATAGCTGCGCGCGCTGTTCGCCATCCCGAGCAGGTCAACCGCACCCAACCAGTTGCAGTGCGCGAGGCACACCATCAGGCGCGCGACCAGAGTTCGATTTCCCCGTGTCTACTTCAAACTAATTCACTGCCCCAGTAACCGTTCAGGTGACGATAGCTCCGCGCGACCTCTCTAACGCTGAGGGGTTCTCGATGGACCGCGTTTCCAGCGGGTCGAAAGCGAACTCGGTCAGCCCAGGCGCCTAGGACCATCGCAACTGAGCGGCTCTTGGCGGAATCACTTTGCCCGGCAAAACCGCTCGCTCAGGAAGCATGCACCACGACGCCGAAGGCTCGGACGACACGCGGCGGGCGCGTGACCATCAAAAAAGAAGCGGAGCTATTCGGACGAGCCGTCGAGATCTTCGGCTAGGTAGCTCAGGATCACCTCGTCCAACGATTGCTCGCTGATCACGCCGTCACCGAAGATGGACGAGGCACTCTTGGAGGGGATGGCCGCGAAGCGCGAGGACGGGCGCGAGAGGTTGTTCGGGGCAGCGGCAGCGGGAGCCGCGGCAGCGGCGGGAGTGGTGTGTACTTTGCGCAACGAGGGCGCGCTTTGAGCCAGCAAATCACCCAGTTCTGGACTGCGGTCGGAAGAGGGGGGGAGCTTGGGGGGGAGGCGTTCGAGCGAGGCGACGTCGACGTCCAACGGGGTGACGAGCGGCGGCGGCTGTGACGGCGGAACTCTGCGCGGGTTCGGGTTCGGGTTCGAGAGCGCGTTGGGGCGATCGCTGGGCTCGGGAGACCGTTCGCTTTCGCCGAAGGCGGAGGAGATGGGCGGAGTTTCGAAATCGGGCCGGCTAGGGGCGCGCTCGGTGACGAGTGGCTCGACGCGCGGCGCGGCGAGCAGCGTGGCCGAGGACGCGGAGGCGGGCGGGGCCTTGCTGACTTGCAGCGGTTGCTCGAACGGGCCGCACACGTTTTCGAGCAGCTGGTCGAGATCGCCCAGGCGCAGGGCCGTGAACATGCCCTTGTGCTGCTCTTTCATCAGCCCGCGCACGAACGGCTGCATGTCGGGACGCGACACGTGCTCTGCGTATTCCGTGCGGGTGGTTTTGATGATGCGCCCACCGTCAGCGAATAGGTGCGTGACGATGCGCGGGTTCTTGACGCCCGAATCTTCCGTTTGGATGTGGAAGATGCGCCCCCGATGACGGACGTTGTTATTGAACCCGAGTAGTGGCGGGGGCACGTTGGACACGACCAAACCCTTCACAGCAATCCGAGACGATACCACGCCAAGGGCGCAACGTGGGCTTTGCGAAAGGGTACTGAAAAGGTTCTCATGTCGGCGCGCTGGCTCGCTGGCTCGACCGGCGCCGCAGCTCCCAAATCTCACAAATACTCAGGCGCTGAGCGCCCCTTCAGCGCCGGGGTGCGGCTTCGTCCAAGCGGCGCATGCCCTCCAAAAGCAGGGCTTCTGGACTGTCTTGAATGACTTGCTGAGGCGCGGTGAAGTTCGGATCGAGTGAAAACTCGCCTTCGACCAGGCTGAGCATGGCGAAGAACGCCTCTTCGCCGCGCAGGTTTGCCCACAGCGCGTTGTAGATCAGGCCGGCGACGAAGTGGATTTCGCCCGAATTCGCGCCAGAGCGGATTTTCAGCGAGCCCGTCTTTCGGCCGTACCAGAGCACCTGGACCATTTCGGGCAGGCCCATCTCCTGGAGCGACCCGGCCACGCCGCGCGCGGGGCCGCCACGCGTGGCCTCGCGCTCGATGATTTGCTTCAGCTTGGCGACCAAGAGGTCGGACGAGACGGGCTTCGTCATGTAGTCGGTCGCGCCGAGTTCGAAGGCGCGTTGGGCGTCGTTGCGGCCGCCCCCGGTGCGACTGGTGACGATCACCCACGGCACCTTCTGCCCCCAAGGTTGCTTGCGGGCCTCACTCAGCAATGCGAAGCCGTCGTTCGGTTGCAGGTCGAGTTCGCTGACCACGATCTCGATGTCACCCTTTTCCAGCAACTTGAAAGCTTGATCGGATTGGCGCGCTTGCGAGACCTCGAACCCCTGCTCGACCAAGCGCAGCTCGAGCACCGTGGTCTCCTCCGGATCCGGATCGACGATCAGCGCGCGGTAGCGGTTGGCGAGGAGGCGCGCCTTCAAGTCCTCACCGGTCACGGTGTGCTTGAACAAGTCGACCATGTTGGGGTCGAAGATCGTGCCCTTGTAGCGCTCCAGCACTTCGCACGCTTGTACGGGGCGCAGCGTTTTGCGAAACGGATTGCGCGGGTTCTGGGTCAGGTCGGCATAGGTGTCGGCGATCGCGAGCAGGCGCGCGCCGAGCGCGATCTCTTTGCCCGAAGCCCCCTCGGGTAAGCCCTTCCCGTCGTAGCGCTCGTACATCTGCTCCACGGCTTGCTCGACTTCACGTGGGAGCTGCACCGCTTCCAGTAAGCGCAGCGGGGCTTTGTATTGCTTCTGCGCTTGCGCCCGGTGCCCCTCGTATTCGGCGACGTTGAGCGTGGTCAGGTGGTACGCGCCCATTTTTCCCAGATCGTGAATGTGACCGGCTACGACCAGCGAGTTGCGCGTCACCTCGGGCAGGCCGATGCGCTCGCAGATTTTCTTGATCAAGCGGGCGACCTGCGCCGAGTGGCCGCGCAAGTCGGCGCGCGTGTTCTCGATCAGCGAAACGAGCACGTTCAGCGTTTCGAGAAACGAGTCGTGGTTGATGCCTCTGCCGCCCGCGCTCGTGGCGTGCGACTTGGCAAAATCGCCACTGCCGAGCATGCGCTCGCCGGTTTGTTCTTCGCGGGCGACGGAAAGGGTGAGGCTCTCTTCACTGACCAGATTGCGCTCGTACACGTTGAGCATGGTCGTGAACTGCTCGTGCGCGCTGCGGTCGAGCGTGGCAAACGCGTGAATGTCGCCGTTGAACGCCTTGTTGATCGCCGCGCGCACTGAGCGCGGGCGACCGACGAACGCGCGCACCTCTTTGAGGTTCGAGGCGAGCTGAATGTCGTGCAACGCCGGCGCGTTGTCCGGGTTCGGGGTGACCACGCTGAGCACGTTGCTGGTCACGTCGTAAAGGACCGGGAACATCAGCTCGCGCTCGGCGAGCTTCTTCGGCACCTTGTCCAAGGTGAGACGGTCGATGTCGGCCTTCGCCAGCTTCTCGGTGGAGACGAAGCGAGTCTTGTGCAGCGCCGCCAAGTATTTGAGGAGCGCGACCTCCTCGAGGAACTTCAAGTCGAGCAGCGCCTCTTCCACCCGCTCGCCGCTGCGCTGCATGTAGTTGAGCGCGGCCTCTTGTTGTTCCGGAGCGAGCAGCCCATCGGCCACCAGGCGTTCGAGCAGGCGCGGACTGCCAACGTTCGACATCGTCAAGCTGGGGAGTATAGCGGTTCGCTCGCCGTTGGGCGCTTTTCGCGCTAGAGAGCGACCGCCGCCACCCGGCAAAAACCCGCGTAAGCGTGCAGTTATCTGGCCCAACAACAAATCGGCCAACGGGCCTACCGGGTCGCCTTGGCAACGACAGAACGAATCTTCAGCTGGGATTTCTGCGATGCTTGACGCAAGGCGCGACGAACGCTAGTAGACCGACCCCTTTCCCCGCGGCAGTGCCGCTTTAGAGGTCCGTCAAGATGCGCAGTTACGTGGCAAAACCCGCTGAATCGATCGCTACCCGCAAGTGGTGGGTGGTCGATGCGACCAATCAACCGCTCGGACGCTTGGCGTCCAAGGTGGCTTCCGTTCTCCGCGGTAAGCACAAGCCGACGTACACGCCGCATGTCGACACCGGCGACTTCGTAGTCGTGATCAACGCCGACAAGGTAAAGGTCACCGGCACCAAGGCGAAGAACAAGTTTTACCACACGCACAGCGGCTACCCGGGCGCCATCCGTTCGGAGAGCTTCGAGAAAGCCATCGTGCGTCACCCGGATCTGCCGGTGACCGAGGCCGTCAAAGGCATGCTGCCGAAGAACGTGCTCGGGCGCGAGATGCTCGGCAAGCTGAAGGTGTACGGCTCCGCCGAGCACCCCCACAAGGCGCAGCAGCCCGCCGTTTTGCCGCTCTGATTTACGAGGAATCTTAGACAAATGTCCGAAGCTCAGACGTACGCTACTGGTAAGCGCAAGACCGCCGTTGCTCGTGTTTGGATCAGCGCCGGTTCCGGCTTGATCACCGTGAACGGCAAGACCATCGACGAGTACTTCGAGCGCGAGACCGGCCGCATGATCGCCCGCCAGGCGCTCGAGTTGCTCGAAATCGTCGATAAGTACGACGTGAAGGCGACCGTCGCCGGCGGCGGACACAGCGCGCAAGCGGATGCCATGCGCCACGGCATCGCCCGCGCTTTGACCACCGAAGATCCGGAACGCCGCCGCCCGCTCAAGAAGGCCGGCTTCCTGACGCGCGACGACCGCAAGGTCGAGCGTAAGAAGTACGGTCAGGCCGGCGCCCGCAAGCGCTTCCAGTACAGCAAGCGTTGATCGTTGGTGTCCTCGGAGCTCGGCTCCGAGTTGCTCGCACCACTGGCTCGGTTTGGGGTCTCGGCCCCCGACCGAGCTTGGCTATTTTGTTAGCCTAAAGCGCTTGGCCCCGCTGACGCACTTGATCGGCATGTCAGTCGTGACAAGCTCAGGGTTTCCTCGACATGCCTGAATTCAAGCTGCGCAGCGAGTTCGAGCCGAAGGGTGATCAACCCGCGGCGATCGAATCATTGCTCGGGTCATTTGCGGCGGGCATCAAGCAGCAAACGCTGCTCGGCATCACCGGCAGCGGCAAGACGTTCACGATCGCGAACGTCATCCAAAAACTGCAAAAGCCGACGCTGCTGATCGCGCCGAACAAGACGCTCGCGGCCCAGCTGTACGCCGAAATGCGTGACCTGTTCCCCGAGAACGCGGTCGCCTTCTTCGTCAGTTACTACGACTACTACCAGCCCGAAGCGTACATCCCCACCACCGACACCTTCATCGAGAAGGACGCGATCATCAACGACACGATCGACCGCATGCGCCACACGGCGACCCATGCGCTGCTGTCGCGCTCGGACGTGATCATCGTGGCCAGCGTCAGCTGCATCTACGGCATCGGCTCGGCCGAGACCTACTCCGGCTTACTGATCGAGATCGTCAAAGGCGAGGAGATGCGCCGTGACGAGCTCTTGCGCCGCCTCGTCGACATTCAATACGAGCGCAACGACGTCGACTTCCACCGCGGCACCTTCCGCGTCCGTGGTGACGTGGTCGAAATCTTCCCTGCCTATGAAGAAGCCACCGCGATCCGCGTGGAGTTCTTCGGTGACGAAGTCGACGGCATCAGCGAGGTCGATCCGCTGCGCGGCAAAGTGCTCAATTCGCTCGACCGTTACTCGCTCTTCCCGAGCTCGCACTATGTGACCCCGCGCCAGCAGCTCAACCGCGCGATCGAAGGCATCCGCGAAGAGCTGCGCGAGCGCTTGGATTACTTCGACAAAGCCGGCCGATTCTTGGAGAAGCAGCGCGTGGGCCAGCGCACCTCGTACGATCTCGAGATGCTCGAGCAAATGGGCTTCGTGCAGGGCATCGAGAACTACTCGCGCCACCTCTCGCAGCGCAAAGCGGGCGACCCCGCGCCCACGCTCATCGACTACTTCCCGGAAGACTTTCTGCTCGTGATCGACGAATCACATCAGACCGTGCCGCAAATCGGCGCGATGTACCGCGGCGATCGCTCACGCAAAGAGACGCTCGTCGAATACGGCTTCCGCTTGCCGAGCGCGCTCGACAATCGCCCGCTCAAGTTCGAAGAGTTCGAGAAACACATGCGCCAAACGATCTTCGTTTCGGCGACCCCGGGGGACTTCGAGCTCGAACGTTCGCAAGGCGTGATCGTCGAACAGGTGATCCGCCCCACGGGCCTGATCGACCCCGAAATCATCGTGCGACCGGTCACGGGCCAAGTCGACGATCTGCTGGGCGAAATCCGCATCCGCGTCGGGCTCGGCGAGCGCGTGCTCGTGACCACGCTCACCAAACGCATGGCCGAGGATCTCACCGAGTACTACGCCGAACTCGGCGTGCGCGTGCGCTACCTACACTCTGACATCGACACGATGGAACGCATCGAAATCCTCAGGGATCTGCGCGCGGGCGAGTTCGACGTCCTAGTCGGCATCAACCTCCTGCGCGAGGGCTTGGATCTGCCCGAGGTGAGCCTCGTGGCCATCCTCGACGCCGACAAAGAGGGCTTCCTGCGCAGCACGCGCTCGTTGATCCAGACCATCGGTCGCGCCGCTCGTAACGCGCGTGGCCAAGTGCTGATGTACGGCGACCGCGAAACCGACGCCATGAAGTTCGCGATCAGCGAAACCTACCGTCGTCGCGCCATCCAAGTGGCGTACAACACCGAACACGGCATCACGCCCGCCACCATCAAGCGCGCGATCTTCGACATGAATCCGGCGAGTGGTCAGAGCGACTACTACGCGGTACCCAAGAGCGGCGCGCGCGAGCGCCCCGACGGCACCAGCAAAGAACCGAGCGAGTTCGAAGTGCTGGAGAAGATCGAGGCCGTGCGCCAAGAGATGTTCGCCGCCGCCGAGAACCTGCAATTCGAAACCGCCGCACGCCTGCGCGACGAATTGAAACGCCTCCAAGGCCTCGCCGGCGACGCCATCCCCGCCTCCACACGAGGACCATCGTCCGGCCGCGGCCCGTCTTCGACGCGCGGTGGCCCTCGCTCCGAGCGGCCCTCCGCACGCCCGAAAGCGCGCGCCGCCACGCCCCGCAAACGCAAATAGCGGCCCCTCTCAGCGCAGCGCTCGCTTTGCACGCAGCGCTCGCTTGCACGCAGCGCTCGCTTGCACGCAGCGCTCGCTTGCACGCAGCGCCGGTCGTACTTTGCGCACGAAGTATCTTTCTCCCGCGCAGCGAGCCGCGCTAGGCCGTGCCGCGCAGAGATCATGCTTTGCGCGCAAAGTATCTTTTCGCGCAGCGAGCCGCGCTAGGCCGTGCCGCACAGAAATGATGCTTTGCGCGCAAAGTATCTTTTCGCGCAAACGAGCCACCAACGGCTCGGCGCCGCGGCCGCGCAGGAATCATGCTTTGCGCGCAAAGTATCTTTTCGCGCAAACGAGCCACCAACGGCTCGGCGCCGTGGCCGCGCAGAAATCATGCTTTGCGCGCAAAGTATCTTTCGCGCAAACGAGCCACCACCGGCTCGGCGCCGTGGCCGCGCAGAAATCATGCTTTGCGCGCGAAGCATCTTTTCGAGAGCACGGGGGTTCCCCTGCGCGCGGTGGGGCACGCACCCGGGATAGACCCGCGTCGCTCAGCGGCAGATGCCGTTGATCTCTTTGACCAGCGGCGCTTCGCCTTGGGCCACGGTGTCGAAATCGACCCGCTTTTGCCGGGCTTTTTCTAGTTCGCCGTGGTCGAGCGCATCGGCGACCTCGCGCAAGGTTTGCGCCGCGCTATCGGCGATTTTCTCGTAGCGTTTGACGCGCGGGGCGAGATCTTCGGCTTGCACGTGGAGCGCGGCCAAGCGCCGAGAGAGTTCGGCGTAGTGTTCGGCAGTGCGGCGGGCCTGGGTAGCGATTTGTTTGGGATCGCTGGTTGCGCCGGCGTCGGCGGGGTTCTGAGCGTCGGGGCTGCTGAGCCAGGCGTTGACCGTTTTGACGAAGGTGCCGCACTCACGCGCTTGTTGAAACTTACCGCAGCCAACCGTAGCGAGACCGAGCGCGATGAGCGCAAACCCGACCCCGAACCGGAACCCGCGCGCCCGAGAGAGCGCGCTCGCGGCCACGGTGAAGCGCGTCAAACGGGATCGCCTCGGCCTTTGAGTGCGGCCACGATTTCACGCACGTCTTGGCAGCGTTCACGAGGGATGATCAGCAGCGCGTCGTCCGTATCGACCACGCACAGGTCGTGCACGCCGACCAAGGCGATCACGCGCTTGCCCCCCGGTGTGGTGCGCAGGTTCTCGATCAGGTTGTTTTGTGCGTCGACCAGCACGGCCGCGTCGTGGGCCACGTTGCCCGCGGCGTCTTTTTTGCCGAGCTCCCAGACCGTATGCCAGCTACCGAGGTCGCTCCAGCCGACGTCGGCGGGCATGACGGCGAGGTCTTTCACTTTTTCCATGATGCCGTAGTCGATGCTGATCGACTCGAGGCCCTCGAAAACGGCGACCGTTTCCGCGCGCTCGGCTTCGGGGCCGCGTTTGGCGGCTTGCTCGATGCGCTCGATGCCCTCCGCCAGCTTCGGCATGTGTTCGCGAATGGCGTCCAGCATGGTTTGCGCGCGGAAGAAGAACATACCCGCGTTCCACAAATACTTACCGCTGGAAACGTAGCCCTCGGCCACCTCGCGCGTGGGCTTCTCGACGAAGCGTTGGACGCGGCTGACGCCGGGGGCGAGCTCGCTGCCCACCTCGATGTAGCCGTAGCCGGTCTCGGGGCGGTTGGGCTTGATGCCCATCGTGACGATGGTACCGCCTTTGGCGATTTCGAACGCCTGGGAGACGGCGGCGCGGAAGCCCGCTTCGTCGTCCATCAAGTGGTCACTGGGCAGCGCGGCGATCAGCGCCTCGGGATCGCGGCGCGCGATGATCGCGCTGGCCCAGCCGATGCAAGCCGCCGTGTTACGCGCGACGGGCTCGGCCAAAAACGAGCTCTCGGGGAACCACGGCAACGCGGCGCGGGTGACGTCCACGAGCGACGAGCCGGTCGCGATGATCGCGCGCTCGGCGGGGATCAGCTCTTCGATGCGGCGCGCGGTTTGGGCGATCAGCGGGTCTTTGGCGCCCGGACCGATCGCCAATACTTGCTTCGGTCGACTCGTGCGCGACGCCGGCCAAAATCGAGTTCCACTGCCACCTGCCAAAATCAAAGCGAATGCTTGAGCCATCTGAGTAGTGCTTGCATAGCACTACTCAGGCTGCTTTTGGCAGGGGAGAGGCAGAGGAGAGCGTGCGCTCAGGCCCGCGCGAACCGGCAAATCGCCGCTCAGGGCGCCTTTTTTGGCAGGTCTTTCAGGGCCTTCAACAGCGCGTCGAGGGCCGCGCTGTAGTCCTTGTCGAGCTTGTCACTGCGCGCGTCCATCTCTTGCACGGCACGCTTGGCCTGTTCGATCTCGATGTCGAGGCCCGTCGTGGCCTTCTTGGCCGCGTCGACGCGCTTTTGGGCGGTGGCTTTTGCCGGCTTGGATGCGGCCGCGTCCGCCAGCACGGCTTGCGCTTCCTTGTCGCTGCGCTCGAGCGTCTTTTTGACGTCCGACGATTCCGCGATCAGCTGCGACAGCTCGAGCTTGAGTTGCTTCACGCGCACGTGCACGAGGTAGCTCGCGAGCGTGATGTCGTCCGCTTGCTTCTGTAGCTTTTCCAGGTTCGCCTTACCGAGCGCATCCTGGTGATCTTCGATGTAGCGGTGCGCCTCGTCATGATCGCGCAGGCGATCTTCCATCGCCTTGTCGACGCCACGGTCGAGCGCGCCGATCGCGGGGCTCGCGACGTCGACCTGGCACTCTTTCTGCTTGGCAACGTATTGGGCGGCGCCGCCCACCTTTTGGTTCAAGCCGTCTTTTTCTTCGCTGAAAAAGCGCGACACGTGGCTCTGCTCTTCCATCTGCCGACCGTACGCGCCGCTCTTTCCGGCGGCGTCGGCACGGGTCACGACCTCCGACACTCGTTCGCCATCCGGGGCGGTGAGCGCTTCCGGATACTTCGGGAAATCACCGATGATTTCACGCGCGCGCGTTTCGTCCGCGGCAAACTCGGTGCGGGCACCGAGCAGCGCCGTCGGGTAGCGCTCGGCATAGCCGGTCTCGTTCGCGGCGGAGGCGAACGCAGGGGCGGGCTGAGTGGTGCAAGCGCTCAGCAATGCCGTCGCGAGCAAGGCAATCGAAGTCAGCTCAAAGGTACGCATGGGCCGGGACAGTTGTCCGAGCCGCTGCTGCGGGTCAAGCCGGTGGGGCGGCCGGGAAGCCAAAAACGCACGCTTTTAGGCGCTTGCGAGAGCATTTTCGCACCACGGCGGAGCGCCCGGGCCTGCTCAGTGGCCGGCGCGCACGCTGTCGAGCAGCTGCATGAAGGGCGCTTTTGCGGCCGCTACGGTGCGGGCCGGGCCGGTCATCTTGAAGAAATAGGCGCCGCTCGGCGATTCTACGATCGCGCCTTGGAGCGCGTAGTCTTTCTTCGGACCGCTCGCGCCGCCCATCGCCATTTGCCCGGCGTCGAAAGTGCCCCGTTGGATCTCGACGGTATGTTGACGAAGGCCGTTCGCTTCTCGATCCGCGCGCTTGATGCCCTCCGCGGGCACGCTGGAAAACTGTTTGACCCAGCGCTCGACATTGGCGTCGATCGAGCCGCCCTGGCCCGGCCCGAAATAGAACACGGCCAGCTCGCCGTCTTCCGTATCACCCTCGGCGCGCGGGACCTCGTAGCTGGCTTTGCGCATCGGGCTCTTGGGCGGGACCCGACGCAGGCCGGGCGGATCGACCCAGGTGATCTCGACCGGCGAATCCGAGGCCGGAGCGGGGCCGGCCGCGTGTGGGCTCGGGGGGGTGGCATGCACGCCGCCTGACGCCGGTGAGGCGGCGTTCGTCTCCGCGGGACTGGGTTCAGGCGTCTTCCGACAAGCGAGCCCCAGAGCCAGGCCCGAGAGCAGACAAACAGCGCGAATTTCTCGATTAAAACGGCCTGCCATGCGCGTTCCTGCTTCTAGCATGCGCGCGCCCATCATGATAGCAAAGCGGAGATGCACACGAGCGCAGGCCCGTTCGAATGGGCCGTGTTTGTCGCCGTCGTAATCGGCGTGATGACAATCGACATTGCGCTGCTCGGTAAGCGCGGTCGGCACATGTCGTTTCGGGAGGCCGTCGTACGCAGCCTGTTCAACATCGCGGCGGGCCTTTTGTTCGGCGGCTTCGTGTGGTGGCGCCTGGGGCGTGATCTGGCCGCGAACTACCTCGTCGCTTACTTGGTCGAAGAGTCGTTGTCGGTCGACAACTTGTTCGTCTTCTTGATCATCTTCAACTACTTCAAGTTGTCCGAGTCGCGGCAACACCGCGTGCTGGCCTGGGGCGTTGCGGGCGCGATGCTCATGCGCGCCATTTTCATTTTTGCGGGCGCGGCTTTGCTGCACCGCTTCCATTGGCTGACGTACGTGTTCGGTGCGTTCCTCGTGTACACGGGCGTGAAGCTCGCGATCCGCAAAGAGGAATCCGCGGTCGACCCGGAAGACAACGTGGCGCTCAAACTCGCGCGGCGCGTCCTGCGCACGACCGACGACTACGACGGCGATCACTTCACCGTCGTCAAAGACGGCGTGCGTTACGCTACGCCACTGTTTCTGGTGTTGGTCGTGATCGAGGTCACCGACCTTTTGTTCGCGGTCGATTCGGTGCCCGCGGTCCTGGCTGTCTCGAGAGACGTGTTCGTCGTATACACTTCGAACATCATGGCTATCTTGGGGCTGCGAGCGCTGTACTTCGTGCTCGCGGGCATGATGAATCGCTTCCACCACCTGGGCATGGGGCTCGCGCTGATCCTGATCTTCATCGGGATCAAAATGTCGATCGTGCATTTCGTGCACATCCCCAGCTTGATCTCGCTCGCGGTCATCGTGACCGTACTCGCCGGTTCGATCGTGCTGTCCCTACTCCGGCCCCCCGATGGAGATGCGGGAGCTACTTAGCCCTCGAAAGTAACCCATTCATGAACGCTTTTTCGGAACGTTGCAGTGGGATCTTGCTTCATCCCACATCCTTGCCGGGTCCGCACGGTGTCGGTGACCTCGGCCCAGAGGCTTATTTGTTCGTGAATTTTCTGGCCCGCGCTGGGCAGCGCTACTGGCAGATGTTGCCGGTAGGCCCGCTCGGCGGCGGGGCTTCGCCGTACGACAGCCCATCGGCCTTCGCCGGCAATCCGCTCTTGATCAGCCTCGAGCTATTGGCCGAGCGCGGACTGCTCGAACGGAGCGAGATTGTCGATCCGAGGTCGTTCGCCAGCGCAAGACACGCGCGCTTCTCCGCGGCCCGCCGCTATCGCGAGCGCCGACTACGGCGAGCCTTCGCGCGCTTCCAAGAGCGTCTGGGCGACGGCGAACGCGGAGAGCTCGCGCACTTCGTACACGAACAGCGCCATTGGCTGCCGGATTATGCGCTGTTCAGCGCGCTCAAGGCGGCACGCGGCGGTGAATCTTGGACGACTTGGCCGAGCGAGCTGAAGCAGCGTGAAGGCAGCGCCCTCGAAGCCGCGCGGCGCGATCTCGCGGCGGAGGTGCAGTATCACGAATTTCTGCAGTTCGAGTTCGCCCGTCAATGGTCCAAACTGCGCGAGTACGCCAACTCGCGCGGCGTGAAGTTACTCGGTGACGTACCCATGTTCGTCGCTCACGACGGCTCGGACGTGTGGGCCCACCAAGCCATCTTCCAACTCGACGAGCACGGGCAACAGCGCGTGGTCGCCGGTGTACCGCCGGACTACTTCAGCGCCGAGGGTCAGCGCTGGGGCAACCCGCTGTACGATTGGAACGTGCTGCGCGAGACTGGCTACGCGTGGTGGATGAATCGCTTCAAGTCCACGCTCGAGCGCTTCGACGCGCTGCGGCTGGATCACTTCATCGCCTTTCACCGTTACTGGGAAATCCCCGCGAACTCACCGAGCGCGCGGGAGGGCCGCTTCGTGGGCGTGCCGGGTGAGGATTTTTTCGAGAAGGTGCGCAGCACGCTCGGGCATCTACCGTTCATCGCCGAAGATCTGGGGCTGATCACGCCGGAGGTCGGCGCCCTGCGCGATCGCTTCGAAATGCCGGGCATGCGCGTGCTCGAATTTGCCTTCGTCGATCCGAACTCACGTGAGTACCAACCGCATCGCTTTCCCAAGCGCACGGTCGTGTACACGGGCACGCACGACAACGACACCGTCGTCGGTTGGCTCGCGGGTCACGAACGCGCCCGCACTGAGCACGACGAACGCGCCTTGCGCGCCGAGCGCGAGCGCGCGCTGGCCTACGCCGGCAGTGACGGCCGTGAAGCGCACTGGGACATGATCCGCCTGGCACTGATGTCCGCCGCCGACACCGCCATCTTTCCCCTGCAGGACTTGCTGGGGCAAGGCGCCGAAGCGCGCATGAACGTCCCGGGCACGGCGTCGGGCAACTGGGAGTACCGCGCGCTCCCGAATGAGATCGATCTCGCCGTGGCGGACCGAATGGCAAGCCTGTGTGAGACTTACGAGCGCATTCCGGCGGATATTCGGCGGACGGGCTGAAGGGGCTTCGGGAATGCAGCGCGGGCGGCGTTCTCCATTGAATCGAAGTGCGCCTTGTCTCGTCTCACTGCGAGTGAGACGTGCCCTCGCTCGTGTCACGCTCGCCGCACTGGCGGGAATTTGCCCGCTTTCTGCGGCCGCGCCCGTGCACGCTCAATCCGCGCCCGTACCCGCCGAAGCCACGGGCGAAGCGCCTGCCACTTGGGGCAGTGGCGACGAACCCGTCCCACCGCCACCAACTCCCCCGACGCCGAGCGAGCCGCCCGCCAGCATCGAACCGCCCGCATCGGCGATTGCCCCGGAAGCGGTCACGCCGCGCGGCTCCGTCACTGCCGCCGTGCGCTACACGCTCGAGGGCGTGGAGGTGCGAGGCAACACGCGCACGCGTTCACAGGTCGTGCTGCGCTACGTGCCGTTCAAACAAGGGGACGTGTTCGACGTCGACGATCCAGAGGTCGAGCTCTCGCGCTACCGCTTGCTCGGCACCGGCTTCTTTCGCGATGTGCAATTCTCGCTGCGCAAAGGCTCCATGCGAGGCTTGGTCGTGCTCGTGATCGACGTCGTCGAGCGCAACACGATCGTACTCAACGACGTACGCATGGGCATTTCCGCGGACGCGGACACGCAAGGCAATCAGCGCCCGCTCACCGCCTACGGCGGCATCGACGTCGCCGAGACCAACTTGCTCGGCACGGGCATCACCCTGGGTTCGGCCATGGCCGTGGCGCAGGACCAATTGGCGCTGCGCGTGCGCTTCTTGGATCCCGCGTTTCTCGGCAGCTCGTGGATGACCAGCGGCACCTTGCTGTACAACGACGCACGCGATTTCTTCGGCAACGCCGACGTCCTCAAGGAAGATCCAAGGGGCGAAAGCAGCTCGCCCTCGGCGGTCGTCAGTTACAAGCGCTTCGGCGGCTCGCTAGGCGTCGGTCGAGACCTATCGATCGCGACGCAATTTTGGCTCAACTATCGACTCGAAACCATAGAAGCCAACTATCCGCTGGAGGCTTCGCACATGCGCGGCTTCCAGCGCGAGCCGATCGACTTCGACATCGTGCGCGGTCGCAGTGTCTTGTCTACGTTGCGCGCAAACCTCGACTACGACACGCGCGATCATCCCTTCTTGCCCACGCGCGGCTGGCACGCCTCGGTAGTCGCCGAGGTCGGGTTGCTCCCGGCCGCATCCGACTACGAGTATCAGCGCTTCGAATTGCAGGCGTCTCGCTGGTGGCGTTTACCCTGGCGTGAGCACGTGCTCCGGCTGGAGCTGTTCGCCGGAGCCATCGCGGGTAACGCGCCCTTTTTCGAGCAGTACTACGTCGGTGACTTCAGTGATTTTCTGCCGTCGCGCGTGCTCGGGGTGAACTTCGACCGCAGGCCCGCGCGCAACTTCCTGGGCACCGACATCGTCGAGGTGCGCTACGGTAAGTATGCGTTCAAGTTCGCCGGCGAGTACCGCATTCCGCTGTTTCGCGGGCATCGCTCCATCTACGGCATCGATTTTTTCGGCAGCGTCGGTATCTACGGTGTAGCTGGCACGCGCGACATCACGAGTCCGCCCGTCGGCTATTCCGGCGCCTCGCGGATCCCCGTTGATTTGACGGGCAACTTGGGCTTCCGCATGGATACCAGCGCGGGCGGCTTCGTGTTCGCGTTCTCGAACCTGCTGGGCTTCGTGCCACTTCGCGGTAAGGGGCCCGCTGGTGGTCAATAGGGGGCCCGAGCAGGGCTCGGGGGCACACGGGGGGTTGGCGGCTCTGCTCAGCCTGGCCATCGCATTGATCTGCACGTTTTGGATCCGCCCTGCATTCGCTCAAGAGGCGAGCGAAGAGGCCGTCACACGCAACGCGCACTTCGACTGGGATGCCGATACCGGGCTCTTGTACTTGGATCTGCAGTTTCGCGACATCGTGGACGAGAATCTGCAAAGTAAGCTCAGCCGCGGTCTACCGACCACGATCGTGCTCACGGCGGCCGTTTATCGGGCGGGCATCCCGAAGCCGCTCTCCACCACCGCCCAAACCTGCAAGGTGACGTGGCACGTTTGGGAAGAGGCGTACCTGGTCGAGATCATGCGCCCCGGTGGGACGCGCCAAGGCTGGACAACCACGACCGAAGGCGTCATCCGCCGCTGCACCGAAGTGCGCCACTTGCTCGCGGGAGACGCCGGACAAATTCCGGTCGGGGTACCATTGGTGGCAGCGGGGAAAATTCAGGTCAATCCCGTGAGCCCCGAGCTGCTGCAGAAGATCAAGCGCTGGGTGATGCGACCCAGCGCAACCGGCACCGCCGCGCCGGGGGACGCGCTATTCAGTACGTTCACGGGCTTGTTTCTGCAACGGATCGGCGATGCCGAGCGTCAGCAGAAATTCTCCACTCAAGCCTTACTCCCGGCGACTATCCACTCCAAGGCCAGCCCATGACTCAGCCCGTCTTCCCAATCGCTCTCTTGCTCGAAGGTCGCGCGTGCTTGGTGGTCGGCTCGCGACCCGAAGTCACGAGTCGCACCCAGGCATTGCTCGAGGCGCGCGCGCGACCCACCGTCGTGAGCGCTGCGGCCAACGAAGCGATCCGCGCACTCGCGGCCACCGGAAGCATCGAGCTCCATGAGCGCGATTTCGTCGACGATGATTTGGACGGCAAGTGGCTGGCCGTCTTGGTCGACGAAAACGCGACGCTCGCCGCCCGCATGGCGCGCATTGCCGAAGCCCAACGGGTGTTCTTTTGCGCCGTCGATCAGCCTCAACACAATAGCTATGCGCACATGGCGCAGGCGCGCGCGGGGCTCCTAACGATCGCCATCAGCACCGCCGGCCAAGCCCCTGCCCTCGGTCGACGCCTACGTGAAGAGCTCGAGCGCTTGCTCGCGGCCGCGAACATGGCCGCGTTCGTCGACAAGCTGGCGGCGTTGCGCCAAGTAACCCCCTCGAGTGACCGGCGCAAAGTATTGGGTGACGCCGTCGCTGGCGTGCACTTCAGCGGCAAGCTCGAGCTGTAACTCCGAGCACGAGCGCGAAACGCGGCTCAGCGGACCAGATTCGGCGGGGCGAAGTTGAAGCCCCACGGATTATCCGGGTTGGTGATGCCGCTCGTAAAACGCTGCGGCGCGACGGCGCGAACTTGGCGCATGGGTGCAACTGCGCCGCCCGCGGCCTGCATGCCCAGGAGCTGCATGTACTGCAGCATGGCGATCTGCTGCTGCATTTGCATCAAGTACACGTCCCCCTGGCGCACGTTCGTGATGTACGTGTTCTGAGTCACGTCACCGATGTGCACGTCTCGCGTGCGCGGATCGTTCTGGGCCGCGTAGGCCGGAGCGGCGGCGACCGCGGCTTGCACTACCGCCGGTTGGGCCACGGGAACCTGCGTGGCAATTGCCACAGGGGCAACGGGCGCCGGCGCCGCGGGAGCAGGCGTGATCGCTACCACCGGTGCGATCGCCGCAGCCGGTGCGATGGTCGCAACCTGCGCGAGCGCCGTTGGTGCGACGGCAACGGGGACCCGCGTGGAGGCGGGCACGACCGCAGCCGGCGCCGCGCTCGGAGCGGGCGCCGCGGCCGCGACGCGTTCGCGGTACTCAGCCTCCAAGCGGGTCAGGACGTCTGATACGGCACTGCCGGCAGGCACCGCGGCGTTGTTGCTCTCGACGTCTTGCGTGCTCTTCGCTTCCAGCGCGAGCGCGGCTTCTGCCGGCGCGCTCGGCCCCGGCTCGACGACGCGATCGACGATGGCTTCTGAGCGCGGCTCGGCATTCGTCAGCGCGCGTGCCGGGGCGACGACCTCGACTTTGCGCATCACCTGTTTGGGCGCGGGCGCGGCGGGCTTAGGGTCTGCTTGCCACAGACCGAACACGACGGCGCTGCTCAGGCAGCCACCCACGAAGGCGCACAGCAGAGGCAAGCGGATCGCGCTCATCGAGTCCGAGTGTAGCACGCCGTAGAATCGCAGCGGTTCGCTGGGCTATTCGAAATTCGGCGTCGCCAGCGGATTGCGCGGAGCGGCACCGGGCGCGGCGGGGCTGCCTGGCGGGCTCGGCGGCGGATTTGCCGGAAGATACGTGGCCAACACCGCAATCGTATAAAAACGGTATTGATGCTGCGTGTTGCTCCAATCCGGCGAAACGAACGCACGTTTGACGCAGTTGACCGCGCGGCGCGCTTGCTTGCCGCGCCATTGACCGCTGGCACCCGGAAAAAGGTGTAATGATTTCCGCTGGAAATCGACAGTCAGCACGTAGTTGACCGTGCCTTGCTCGTTGGCTTTGGGCGCGCAGTCGGGATTTTCACGCACCGCTTTGCTCAACGCTTCTTCGAAGAACGGGACGCTGTCGCACACGTTCCCTTCGTGGCCGCCGTTGGCGCTCGCACCGCAACGCACGTGCTGGACCGGCGCGACGCGTAACCGCTCCGGAGGCTTACCGGCGTCGAGGGGACTCACGGTTGCACCCGAGCCGGCAAGGGCCGGGGGCTTGCCAGCGTCGAGGCCTGCGCTCGCGCTGCCATTGGCCGATGCCGCGGATTTTCCGCCAGGGCGGCGCAGCAGATAAAGCGGCACTGCAATCAAAATGCACACTGCAACCAGCGCGACCACGATCTGCGCGCGCAACGGGCGATCGCGACCGCCCGAGCCAACCCCAAGCCGACGCGAAGCTGGGTCACCAGCGCCGGAGGGAAACGACGAGCGAGAAGGGGGTCCTGCCATGCCGAGCCGAGCTCCGCCGATTGACTAGCTGGCTCGCTCAGTCATCGAGCAGGGCCTGCACCTGATGACCTGGCTCGACCTTGACCAAGGTTGCCGCAAGATCGAGCGCCTCGGGCATCAGCCCTTGCACCTGCGAAACGACCTGTTCGACGACGTTGCGCGCTTCATCCGGATTCGGACCGGCCATGATCAGCGCGAACTTGAGCGGGCCAATGCGGCCGCCCGTGATGGGCACGATGCTGAGCAAGAGCATCTCCGTGAGTTCGACCACGCGTTGCGCGGCGCGCCGCAACGCGAGCATCTCGCCGATCGTGGGGCGTTCGCTGACGTGACGATTGGGACCGCGAATGTGATAGCGCGCGACCGACAGCGGGACCGCCGCCCACTCCGCGAATGCGCGCTCTTCATCCAGCGCCTTGACCAGGTGGTCGCGCTGTAAGAGTCCGGTCAGACCGTCGCGACGCGCGAGGTACGCGCGTGCGCGTTCGTGCGGGGGCGAGTGCTCTTGAAAGCTGACCAGCTTGACGCGCGACTCACCGAGCTGGACTTCCGCGCCGTGCAAGAGCGCGATCGTCTTCTTGCGCTCGTAGCTGTGGTCCGCGTAAGTGCCGTTGGTGCTGCCCGTGTCTTCGATCGTCCACGAGCCCGCGTTCCAGCGCACGACCGCGTGTGAACCCGAGACCGTGGCCTCCGGCATCACGATGTCTTGCCCCGCGCGCCGACCGATGGTGATCGCGGGTTTGTCGAGCACGAACAAAGTGCCCGCCGCCTCCGGCGCATTGGTGCAATACGTCACGAGCAACGCTTGCGAAGAGGGAGCGAAGGCTTCGCTCGATGCACGCCCCGGTGGAGCCCCGGGCGCAATCCGCTCACGCGGAATCTGCACTTGGCTGGTCGTGAGCGAGCTCGGATTGAAGAAGCGCAGGTGACGCGCGGTCGGGCGCAGCGTCGCATCATCCGACAAGCAGCGGAAGATTTGCTTGATCTCGTCGACCGACAGGCCCGAGGGCACGTCGAACATGATCTGCGAGCGCATCGGTTTGGCGCGCGGGCGATAGCCGGGCTCCGGCACGCGACAGGTCCACATTTCCCAGAGCGTGAGGCCGAGCGCGTACATGTCGTCCTCTGGACTCGCGCCGCCGGAGCGCAGGCGTTCAGGGGCCATGTAGTTCGGCGTGCCGCCGTCGGGCGGTGCACCCGGGCGACGTGCGCTGAGGCGAGCGCGCTCTTGCGCGAACCCGAAGTCCAAGATGATGGCGCGGTCGCCCGTGACCATCACGTTGCCCGGCTTGAGATCGCCGTGCACCAACCCTTGAGCGTGGATGGCCGCCAAGCCCGCGGCAACCTCGCTGGCGATCTTGCGGAACTCATCCGCGGTGTACCCGCCCTGAGCTTTGCGGCGACGGATGTGCGTGTGCAGCGTCTGCCCCGCGATGTGCTCCATGACCAGGATCGGCCCCCACGGGCTGGGAGCAAGATCGTGCACGCGACAGACGTTGGGGTGGCTCACCGAGCGGGCGAGCAGGAGTTCTTGGCGCAACGCTTCGTCGTCACCCGGCATGCGCGACTCTTCGCGCACGACCTTCAAAGCGCCGGGCTGTTGCGTGCTGCGGTCGTACGCGAGGAACACCTCGCCCATACCGCCCTTACCCAGGCTTTGCCGGATCTCGTAACGATCGTTGACGACTGTTCCGTGCCCTAACGGCGGGACATTTTTAGGGGGTTGAGCCATTCAGAGCGGCGCTTCGGCGAACGGGTAGCGTCCTCGATTTAGCAGCACACTGCAATCGGCTATGTTCATCCCTCAGCTCGAAGCGGCTCTGGACCCAGGCTCGCCGGCCATGGTAAAGGCCCGGCTTGGCTCGGTCACTCGACCGGGCCCGTGAACGCGGTCTAAAGCGGCCTTTTCCTCGGATTTCGAAGAAAAGGCGGCAACAGGGAAGCCGGTGCAACACCGGCGCGGCCCCCGCCACTGTAACCGGGGACAAAGTTCGACAAATCCACTGGGCGAAGAGCCTGGGAAGGGTCGAACCGAGGACGATCCGGAAGCCAGGAGACCTACCGAGCTCACGCCCGTGCCCCAATTTTTGGGGGGCGGTTCGACTTGCGATTCCGCGGGGTGCGGATGCGAGACGACGTAGGGCGCTGATCCGCGCCCCGTGCCGTTTCAATTTGACCCCCCCGGGCGTCGCTCAAACCGGAGGCATAAAAATGGCTAAGCGGCACTTATTGATGTTGGGACTTCTTTTGAGCGGCAGCGCGCTGTTCTCGGCGTGCAGTGACTCGACCAGCACGGGGACCAATGGCGACGCGGGCGCGCCAGGTGAAGCGGGCGCCAAAGGCGACGCGGGAGCGACCGGCGAAGCGGGCGCCAAGGGCGACGCGGGCGCGAGCAGCGAGGGCGGCGCGAGCGGAGCTGGCACCGCGGCGGGCGCAGGCGGTGAGGGCGGCGAGGTGCCGTATCAGTTCCCCCCGAGCCTCAATCCACAGGCCGTGATCGTGGTGGGGCCCGCAGCAGACTCGAATACGCAACTGCTCGTCACCGGCGCCGACTACGTGGCGGGCAAGAGCGAGGTCGTGAGCTTGACCCTCGGCACGGGCGTCGTTGGCGATAGCACCACGTTGCCGGATGGCGACGCGGTGGTCACGAGCAGCGCGGGACTCGGCTTCGCGCTCGAGCGCAGCAACGACAAGGTGCACGTGCTCGACGCCGGCAAGATCGCGACGACCTTCGATCTCAAAGATCTCGGCACCAACGAGCCTGCGGGTGTTAGCAAGGCTTACGTTCCGCTCTATAACCAGAGCTTGATCGCAGTGCTGGATCTGACCGACGGCACGATTAGTCATCGCATCGACTTGAACGAGTACAACGCTCCGGGTGACAGCGATCACAGCGCCGAAATCGCGGAGGGTGTGTATGACCCCACCCGCAAGGTCGTGTACTTCTTGCTGCAACGCATCGATCTCGCCACCTTCACCGTGGATCAGCATCTCCCCTGCTCCAATAACCCCGCTCTGATCGTGGGCATCGACACCCAGACCGACGAAGTCGTCGACCTGAACGGCGATGCCGAGGGCAAGGCGATCGAGCTGAAACTCGTCAATCCGCGCTCACTGTCGCTCAACGACGATGGCACGACGCTCTACCTATTGGGAGAGGGTTGCTACGAGGGCACCAAGAAGCAGAGCCGGGGGGTAGAAAAAGTCGACCTCGGCGAGGGCACCACGACGATAGCTTACGAGGCGGACGGCACGAGCTACCTCGCGCAATTGATCTTGGTCAGCGGTGAGACTGCGTTGATCGAGTCGTTCGACGATGGCGCACCGTACGGCACGCACTGGACCAAGTTCAACCTGACGAATGGCACGCTGGGTGACGAGCTCGCCGACGTACCGGACGCGGTGAGCTTCGACGGCACCGATCTGCTGGGCGTAAAGATCGACGGCACGGTGGGCTCGGTCGTCCGCTACAAGCTGTCGACTCAGACCTCCACCATCGTAAGCGCTACTTCTTGGGCTGGAGATTATAGCTACGCTTCGTCTACTGCGCTCGTGCCGTGAATCCATGAGTGAGTCCAAGCGACTCTCTCCCGTGTTGAATCCGTAACAGTTCCGCGCTTCGGGCGCATGCGTGGCAAAATCGCGCATGCGCTCGAATCGGATGTAGGCTGACTCGAGATTGCGCGCGTTGCTGCGGATCGGCGCGCTGCTACCTTGAATCGGGTGAAGCGAGTCCTGTCCGCCATTGGTTTTTGCTTCGGAGCCGCGGCGCTTTTCCTAGGCTGCGGCCAGAGCTCGCTCAAACCGGCGAGGCCCGCGCCGCAAGCCGATATAGAAACGCGCGCGGCCCCGAAGCAACCGCGAGAGCTCCCGCGTCTACTCGCGCCGCCGCCCAAGTACGGCAACAAAATCGTGATGGCTCGGGCGAACGCAGTCGACTACCGACGCTAGTAAACCTACTGCACTTTCAGCGTGATGCCGGCCCAGGAAGTGCCACCGCGGTTGTCGTGCGCGACGGCCCAGATGCGCGACAGGCCCGGCGTTTTGGGCGCGTAAAACTCGGTCCCGTAGTCGTCGTTCCACCCGGACGTCGCGTCGTTCAGCAGGCGTACGGGCGATTTGAAGCCGCCCGCGTCGGTGTAGTAGTTGATCCACATCTGCTCGCCCACGGTGCGACCGAGCAACTGCGCCGAAACGTCGTCTTGATCTTGATTGAAGGGATCGGTTTTGTCGATCGCGGGGCGGAAAGCGAAGCCGTCGCACGACGAATCGCCGTCGTCCGCGCAGGTGGACACGCAGCGCGCGCTTTGTTCCGGATCGTCGCAATCGAAGTCTAGGGCGGGGGCAGACCCGTCGAACGGGAGGCAGCCGTCGTCGATGCACACCGCGGACTCGGGCAGCGGTTTGCCACGGAACTCGAAGCCCCCGATCACCGGATTGTGATTGGAAATGCTCTCGAACGAGTAAATGGAGGTGTAGCCGGCGACGAAATCATCCGAGCCGAGCAGCTTCCCGCTCGCGTCTTGGCAACCGATCGGGAATGCGGCTTCGTCGTCTGACGCAGGCAGCAAGGTGAAGTTGCCCGCGCACAGCGCGAAGAACACGTACGTGATGCCGTAAGGGGCGTTGTTCGAGTCGTCGGCCCGTGGACGAACGATGTCATCCGGGATCGCGACCGACGTGCGTTCGGGGTTCACAGGATCCGGGCGCACCATGGTGCCGAACGCGTTCGGGTCGCTGAAGCACGCGTAGTACAAGTCGCCCGCGGGATTGATACAAGGCGGCGACCACGCCACCTGCACGTCACGCCCTGCGAGTTGCGAGGCATCTTGCCAGAGCATCTTCAGATTCACGGTCTGGCCCGGCTGGGCGTAGGGCACGTCTTTCTGTACCGCCAAGACCCGCAGCGAACGCAGCTCACTCGGCGGGTCGAAGTCAGGCCCACAGCCGACCGAGAACAGCGACAACAGCGCGGCACAGCCAGTGAGCCAAGTGGGGATCCGAATGCGCATCAGAACTCACCTCTCATGCCCAAGCTAGGGATGATCGGAATGCCCGTTTGGTAGGACTGTCGACTGAAGTTGTAGTTGTAGGTCAGCCCCTCCACCGCCGCATTGTTGTACACGTTTTGAATGTCGAGATAGGTGGAGAAGCGCCAGCTCTTGAACTGCCAGCGCTTGTCGATGCGCAGATCGAGCTGGTGAAACACCGGCAGGCGCGTGCTGTATGGTCTGCCCTGAAGCGGGGTGTAGGCGCCAGAGTCGGCCGCATACAGCGCGGGTAGCGAGGGCGGCGGCAACACCGCGGTGTCGAGGTTGCCGGAGACGATGCGGAAGCGGCCGCCGAACTCCCAGCCGCGTCCCAAGCGGTAGCTCCCGAGCATGATCAGGTTGTGCGTCTGATCGTACTGGAACAAGTACTCGGGGCTGTCTGGCGTGTCACGACGCACGCTGCGCGAGAGCGTGTACGCGACCCAACCGAAGAAGCGCTTGTCTGGCTTGTACTTGAGTAGCATCTCCAGACCGATCACCGACCCGGAGCCCCGGTTACTATAGGTGTAAGAGCCGGAGTCGTTCGGTGCACGCGAGACGCGGTTCGTGAGATCTTTGTAGAAGCCCTCGAGACTGAGCTCGACCTGACGCGTGATCTCTTGCTCCACGCCGAGCGAGTAGTGGGTGCTCCGGTTCGAGCTCAGCCCGGGCGTGCCGAAGACCGGGTTCGTCTCTTGGAATTGGGGCGGCTGGTAGAATGCCCCCACACCACCTTTGAGCGTCGTGCGTCGCTGGACGACCTCTGGGTGCTCAGGATCGGTGCCCTTCACCAAATCATAACGGGCAACGAGGCGCGGTGAGAAGTCCGCATGCCCCGAATCTCGCGCGTAGTCGACGCGTGCGCCGGGCACGACACGCAGGCGGCGCGTCGGCTGAAGCTCTGCCTCCACGTACCAAGCGGGGCGAAAGACCGTGCTCTTCTCGTGTGATTCTTTGGGCGGGCGGGAAGCGAAGGGACCTGGGTCCGGCTCGCCGGGGCGCGGCGGCTGCGGAAAACGCACCGTGACTTCGTACGGGGCGACCGCGAAGTCCAACCCGGTGTTCAGCTTGATGCCAGGCGCAATCTTGAAGCCGAACTCGTGCCGCGCGTAGATCGCGGTGTTGTTCAGGCTAAACAAGAAGTTGCCGATCGAGAAGCCGACGTTGTCTTTGCCGAACGAAAGCATCGACGTGCTCGACACGGAGCGCGACAGATCGGTCTCGAACAGCGCTTGCCCGCGCCAAAATGAGGTCCCAAAGCTGAGCGCGCCGCCGAACGCCGGATCCTGCGCAGCGGGGTCGGTGACGATGATGCGGAATTTGTCGTCCGAGCCGAACAAGCGCAGGCTGAAGCGGGACGAGTTCGTCTTGCGGTCGATGATCGCCTGATAGTCGTAGTACACCGGGGCCGAGGTCACGCTGGAGCCCGCGCTCTCCAGCACGGGCTTGAGCCAGGCGTCGATCCAACTGCGTCGACCGGCCACGGCGAACGTCCAGCCTTTCATCGGCAGTGGGCCTTGCAGCATCAAGCGGCCGTCGATCAAATCCACCTGGGCCATGCCGTGGAAACAACCGCGGCGATCGGTCGCTTCACCGTAGGGCCCATTGCATTGGGTGTTCGGGCTGCGCAGCCCGACATCCACGATACCGCCACCGACGCGGCCAAAACGAGCGCTGAAATTTCCGGGATAGAAATCGATTTTGTCCAGCAGCTCGGTCGGCACCACGCTCGACAAGCCGCCAAAGTGATAAACCAAGGGCACGAGCGCGCCGTCGACGTACACCTGCGTGTCATTGGGCGACGAACCGCGCACGATCAGCAGGCCGGCCAGACCCGGAGGGCGCGCCACGCCCGGTAAGCTTTGAATCGAGCGCAGAGCGTCGCCGCTAGTGCCCGGGATGCGATCGATCTCGCGGCGTTCGATGGTGCGGCGAGTGACTTCACGCGGCGGCCGCTCACCTTGAACCGTGATTTCGATGCCCTCCGACAAAGGCGCGAGCCGGTAGGTAGCCTCGATTTCTTCCCCTACGACGACGTCTTCTTCGTTTTCGACGCTCTGAAAGCCCGCCGATTCGACGCGCACTTTGTATTTGCCGGGAGCGAGCCCGTCGACCCGCCATTTGCCCGTTTCGTCCGTTACGACTTGGCGCTGCGAACCGTCGGGGCTGGTGAGGGTGACGGTGGCGCCGGCGAGCGCGGTGTTGCTGTCCGCCAAGCGCACGCCGCCCAGCAAATTGCCGGTCGTCGGCGCGGGTGGTGGCGCCTCTGCCCCCGGCTTCACGGTCAACGTGAACGAGTAGCGGTAAGGGATGACCACCGGGATCGGCACGCCATCACGCGTGGCGGGCGTAAATTTGAACTTGAGCGCGGCCGCCTTGGCCGCCTCGTCGAAGCCATTGCCGACCGGCTCGGACGCCTCCGCCTTGGTTACGTTGCCTTCGCGATCGACGGTGAGCTTGAGCAGCACGTCCGCCTGAAGCCCGGCCTTTTCGGCTTCCGCGGGGTACTCCGCGTGTTCGAAATGGGTGAGCTCGGGCAGGACGATCACCGGCTTTTTCGGCGCGTCTTTCGCCGGCTCGGCGGGTTTGACGACCGCGCCAGAGATACCGCTCGGCACCGCGCCTGGATCCGAGCGAGCGTCGTCGGATTGAGCGACCGCGAGCCCACTGCGAGCGAGCAGCGCAAGGACCACCAACGAAGAGACCCGGGTCGGAGCAAAAACCATGGACAACCCGCTACTTCGCTAATGCACACCGAGGCCCGTGACAAGCGTTTAGGACGCGGGGGTCCCGAACAACTCGGTTGCGAGCGGGAGCGTGCGGTATTACGGCGGGCCGAAGTGAAAGTCGCCACCTGGAACGTCAATTCGATCCGCGCTCGCCTCGACCACGCTTGTGACTGGCTGGAGCGTGTACAGCCAGACGTCCTGTGCATGCAGGAGACGAAGGTCACGGACGACGACTTCCCCACCGACGAGTTCATGCGCCTCGGATATGGCGTCGCCATGACGGGCCAGCTTTCGTACAACGGCGTGGCGATCTTGTCGCGACTGCCGATGAAAGAGATCACGATCGGGCTCTCGGGTCACGCCGCGGACGCCGACCGCCGCGCCATCGCGGCGACGATCGCCGGCGTGCGCATTTTCTCGGTCTACGTGCCGAACGGTAAAAGCGTGAGCTCGCCTTCATTCGTCGAGAAGCTCGCTTGGCTCGAGAGCTTGCGCACCACGCTCGACGAAACCGCCAACCCCAACAGCGATGTGCTCGTGTGCGGCGACTTCAACATCGCGACCGACGAGCGCGACGTGTACGCGCCCGAGTTGTTTCGTGGCAAAACGCACTTTCATCCCGACGAACACCGCGCGCTAGCCAAGATCCGTGAGTTCGGACTGAAGGACGCATTCCGCGAGCACCACGCGGAGGGCGGGCTGTACAGCTGGTGGGACTACCGCGGCGGCGGCTTCCGCAAGAACGAAGGCCTGCGCATCGACTACGTGTTTTTGTCCGAATCTCTCGCTAAACGCTGCACGAGCGTGACCATGGATACGGAGCCGCGCCGGCTCGACAAGCCCTCCGATCACATCCCGGTGATGGTGGAGCTCAGCTAAGCCGAAAGCCGAAAGCCGAAGCCGGCGCGGCAAGCGCGCGCTGCGTCCACGCTGACGCGGCCGTGTTCGAAGTAACCTTCGAGCTCCGGCTCGGCTTCGAAGGCGCGCGTGACGCGCGCGAGGGAGACCAGATACACCGATTCGCGCGCCAATCCCCCGCCCCGTTGCGCTCGGCACGCGGCTTCGACCGCGCTGGTGATGTCCTGGCCGAGATCGAGCAATTGCTGCACGATCTCCTCGAAGGGCACGCCCAGGCGCACCGCGCGCGCCGCGAAGTGACGCCGCGAAAGCTCGCGGCGTCGCGCGCCCTCCAGCACTCCCGCCCCGCGCTCGAGCAGCAACGCGCGCCCTTCTTCGTCGTCGCTGCTGTTGGCCGAGCCGACCCGGAACAAGCCGAGCATCTCGCGCTGGGCCAGCACGCGCGGCCGAACGTGACCCTCGATTTCGTGGAGCACGATGCGTGTCACCGACTCCCGGTTGTGCCAAAGCCCCGGGCGCACGCCCACGAAGCCCTCGCCCACGGCCGCCGCCGCGGCCTGATTGGAGCGAATTTGCACGCGCACCGGTAAGCCTTCGGTCGCGCGTTCGAGCGCGCAGATCAAACTTTCGGGGTCGCTGCGGTCGTCGCTGCGATGAAGCTTGCCGGAAGCTTCGTCGCGAGCTTGGATCCAGCGGTCCGCCCAAGTATCGGCGAGCTCGGCATCCGGCGACGATTCGAGCGGGTAGCGGCGAGCGCAGTGACCGGCAAACTGTTCCGTCCCGATGTGCTCGGCCGCCTGCGCTTCGCACTCGAGCTCGAGGGCCCGCGCCGCGTACGTCGCGCCCAGGGCTCCTAGGCCACCAATGGCGGCGGCCGCGGACTCCAAAGACGAGCGCAGTTTGCCGAACTGGGGCGGAGGCGCGTACTCGAAGACCGGCGCGCGCGGCCGCCCCGAGCCGAAGTCGAAGATCAGCGCCTCCCGCTCGGGCACGGCGTTCGTCGGCTGTGCACGATCGATCAACCGAATTTCCGTCTCCGCCCGACGCAGGAGTTGCTGCGTGTTCTGGAAGAGCGGCGTTCGATCCAGCTCGATCACGCCGCGCGGTTGCGGGGTGATCGGCATGGCTCAGAGCTTGTTGGCAGCGATGTTGGCGAGTTCGCTGCGTTCGCCCTTGGAGAGCAAGATGTGTCCGACGATCGGCTCGCCACGCAGACGGTCGGCCGTGACCGACAAACCGTTCGTCGCGTTGTCGACGTACGGGTTGTCGATCTGGAACGGGTCGCCGGTGAGGATGATCTTCGTGCCCTCACCGCAGCGGGTGATCACGGTCTTCACCTCGTGCGGCGTCAGGTTCTGCGCTTCGTCCACGATTACGTACTGGTGCGGCAAGCTACGGCCGCGGATGTACGTGAGCGGCTCGACCTGCAGCTGACCCGCGTCGAACAACTCTTCGAAGCCGCGCACCCCACGACGCTTGCTCCCGCCGGCAACCAGCAAAAATTCCAAATTGTCGTAGATGGGCTGCATCCACGGGTTCAACTTCTGATCGACATCACCTGGCAAGAAGCCGATGTCACGCCCGAGCGGCATCACGGGGCGACTGACCAGCAGCCGAGCATAGGCGCCGTCGTCGACCACGCGGCGAAGACCCGCGGCGAGAGCGAGCAGAGTTTTACCGGTGCCGGCTTTGCCGACCAACGTGATGAGCTTCACGTTGTCGTCGAGCAACAGGTCGAGCGCGAACGCCTGCTCTTTGTTGCGCGGGCGAATGCCGAGCAGGCCCTCGCGCGGCGTCTTCAGCGCGCGGACCTCGCGCGGTTCGTGGTGAAAGCGACCGAGCGCCGTACGTGGGCGTGCGCTGTCGTCACGCAGCACGACACAGGCATTGGGGTTGATCTTGTCCGCGTCGGTTGGCTTGAGCGAGGACGACTCGAAGAACTTGTCGAGCTCGGCCGCCGTCACCGCCAGCTCGATGATGCCGGTCTCGACGCGGTCCAAGTCGACCGCGGAGTTTTCGTAGGTCTGGGTCGTGAGCCCGAGCGCGTCCGCGCGAATGCGCAGGTTCACGTCCATGGTCACGAAGATCGTCGGCTTGTCCGGCGACTCGTCGCGAAACTCGAGCGCGGTCTGCAAGATGGCGTGGTCGCCCGTGTTCGGGTTGAGCGCGATCTTCAGCTCGAGGCGCCGCTGCGGGACGTGCACGCGCAGCGAGCCGCCGTCCGGCAGGTCAACACCCTTCGACAATGGGCCCTTGGCGCGCTGCGCGTCGAGCAGGCGCGAGACGGTGCGCGCGTTGCGGCCGCGCTCGTTGGCGTCGCGCTTGAACTGATCGATCTCTTCGATCACGTAGATCGGGAGGATGACGTCGTTGTCCTCGAACTTCAGAAAGGCATGCGGGTCGTGGATCAGAACATTCGTGTCGAGGACGTAATTCTTTTTCATCGTGACCTTGGCGCCTGTCGCGCCGGCGCAGGGCGGATAACCTTGCCCCACGGCCCGCGCAACGAGGAAACCGGCGCGGGAAATCTACGGCCCTGTGGCCCGCACAAATGCCTTTTCACATCCATATCTTATGCTGCGGCCTCGGTCGCGTCCCGAAAATCCGCACTTCTTCCGCTCGGAGCGCGATCGAGCAATCAGACGTTGCCCTGCGCGGCGCTGGCCGCGCTAGGCTCGCGCGGTGACTGGGCGCTCTCGCTCGTTTTGGCTGTCCGCGGCTGCGCTCGCTTACGTATGCGTGGGCGCAGCGCACTTGGCAGGCAGTCCCTTGCCATGGCTCGCGCTCTTGGCATTACCGGCGCTGCTCGCCGAGGCCTGGCGACGCACGGCCGTACCGGCCGGCAAGGACGACGTCTCGGTCGCCTCCCGCAGCGCGTTGCGCGCGGTAGCATGGGGTAGCTTGATGTGGGCCGCCGCGCGCACCGGTCCCGCCGGTCATCCGGCACTGGATGCGGCCGCAAACCTCGGGGTGGGCACGGCGGCGGTCGCCGCGCTGGTTGCGATCGCCCGTATCGATCCGCGGCCGGGACTACTCAAGCCTCCGAAGCAAGCTTTGTCATTGGATGCCGCGACGTTCGCGGGGTTGCTGTGGGCGATTGCCAGCGCGCTGCCGCTCGGTTTCGCGCTGCTGCCCGCAGATCGTGTCCGTCTCGATCCGTTGATGATCGACTATGCGACGACCAGCGCGGCGATTGCGTCGCTGTTGGTCTTCGTCGCCGCAAGCTTTCGTTTGCACGCACTGCGCCGCCTCGAGCTGGGCGTGGGGGATCGCGCGTCGGGAGCGCTCTCGCTCGCGATCACCACGTTCTCGGTCGCGATCCCCGCGGGCTTGCTCGACGTGGCTCCGCCCGATCGCATCTTACCCGTCGCGGTGTGTGTCGCGTCTTTAGCCATGACTTGGGCGGCAACGACGGCCGAGCCCACCGCCGTCTCGACCGGTCTCCGCGCGATCCTTTCGATTTTGATCTTGGGCACGCCGATCATTCTCGGTGCGGGGGCGGTCGTGCGCTCCGCACCGGAACACTCGGGGGCGATCCTGCTCGCGGCGACCACGCTCTGCGTTTTTGTCGGGCTCGTCGCGCGAGCGGTGGCAAAGCCGCTCGGCCCCGAGCAATCGCGCTGGCTCGACGCGATCGAAGCCGCCAGTCGCGGCGCATTGCAACCCGAGCCGGATTCGGCGCTGTGCGCCGCGCTCGAAGCCCTGGGCAAGACGGCCACGACGCCCAACGCCCGGCCCGCGATTTTCCGCAACAACCCGCCAGAAATGTTGTCGGTGGACGTGGCCGGCTACCTGCACGTCGAAGCCTCCGAAGCCCCCCAACGCTTGTACGAATTGGCGAAGGAGGAGCCCGAGCGCACGCTGCGTGCCGAGGCCTTGCAAGCGCTGGCGGTGCGCCGGCCAGAAGTGCGGCCGCTGATCGCGTGGTTCGAAGATCGCCGCGCCTTCTCGGCTACCCTGGTGGTCGATGAAGACGGCGCGATTGGCTTCATCTTGTTGCCCGCAGGCACCCGCACCTCGGCGATGACGCTCGAAGAAGCGCGTGCAGTGCGCGTGCTCGCCGACCGCATCAGCGCGCTGCTCGCGGTTTCGTCGGCGCTCGCGCGATCCCGCGAACGCGAACTCAAAGCGGTCGCCCGCGCGGACCGCGTGGACGACGAGTGCAAGCGCCTGGAGCACATCATTTTCGCGGCCTCTGGCCGGCACTTGGAGCTCGCGGAGCGGCTTGCGCGCAGCGTGCGCACGACTGCTTACAGCCCGGCCGCGCGTCAAGCATTGGAGCGCCTCGAGCGATTGGGTAAGCAAGGCGCGCCGATCTCGCTGCTGGCCCCGCCTGGTGTCGAGGCCATCGGCTGGGCGGCGCATGCGCACTTGCAGAGTGGCCGCGCGGGTGGCGCATTCGTGATTGTCGACGGCACCAATCCCACCGAACACCCGCGCGAGCTGTGGGAGGACAAAGAGCGCTCACCGCTGGTCCTGGCCGATGGCGGCACGCTGACGATTTTGGATGTGGCCGTGTTGCCGCTCGAGATCCAAGATCTGATCGCGCAGTCGTTTTCTCGGCGCGTCAGCTCGCCGATCGTTTCGTCGGTCGCCAAGCCCGGGCTGTTCGTGACCCTGCGGGTGCCGCTCGCGCGTCTGCTCGAAGAGCAACGCCTGAGCCGTGACTTGTCGCGCTGGCTGGGCGCATCCGAGGTCGCGCTGCCCACGTTGGCCGAGCGCTCCGAGGATTTGCAGGCATTGGCGCTGGAAGCGCTCTCGCGAGTCGGACTGTCGCTGCGCGGCGAGCCGCTGGGCCTGGAACCGGCGGCGTTGCGCTTGCTCGCCGAACACGATTGGCCCGGCAATGAGCTGGAATTCCGCGCGCGACTGCTGTCCGCGGCGCGCCGGGCACCGGGCGCGGTCGTGCGAGCCGATGATCTGCTCGCGACCGGTTTTGCCCCCGCGGCTCCGAGCACGATCGAGCTCAGCCCGCCGCCGCCTATTGCAGTTCGGCGTCCGCGCCCGCGCCGTGCGCCACGCGGCCGATGAATCGGCACGCACGAATCGAGCACAATCTCGGCCAATCGAGCGCCAAGGCGGGATTGTGCGCCCCTAGTCGACGGCCGCGGACATGCAGACTAGTCTTGGGGGCCGATCGTGACTTTCGCGCCCATCACTGAACGGAGAAAGCTCGGCGACCGCTTCGTCGTGGAACGCGAGGTGGGGCGCGGCGGAGCTGGCATCGTCTACCGCGCCTACGATCTGCAGAGCGAACAAGTCGTCGCGCTGAAGGTGATCGCATCGGAAACCGGTGATGCGCCGGAAGAAGAGGCGCGCTTCACGCGCGAAGGTCAGCTGCTGGAGAATCTCGATCACCCCGGGATCGTGAAAACGGTCGGTTTCGGCGTTTTCGAAGAAAATGGCCTGCCCTTCGTGGCCATGGAGTGGCTGGAGGGCGAGGACTTGGCCGCGCGTCAAAAGCGCGAGCCGCTGACGATCCCTCAAGCCGTCGACTTGACGGTGCACGTGGCCGAGGCATTGCAGGCCGCGCACGCCGCGGGCGTGATTCATCGGGACATCAAGCCGGGCAACTTGTTCCTGTGCAAAGCGCCGGGAAATGAAGGTTTTCTCGGCCCTTGGCAGGTGAAGCTGGTGGACTTCGGCGTGGCCGCCAAGAGCGACATCCGTATCACACGTACGGGTGATGTCGTGGGCACGCCCGCGTACATGGCGCCCGAGCAGGCGCGCGGGGACGCGCCGATCGATGCGCGCTGCGATATTTACTCGCTGGGCGCCACGTTGTTCGAGCTGATTGCAGGGCGCCCGCCGCACGTCGGCCCGACCGTGATCGCGACCTTGGCTCGCTTGGTCACCACGGCGCCGCCCCGGCTGAGCGAGCTGCGGCGCGATACGCCGCCCGAAATCGACAATTTGGTGAGCGCCATGCTGCACACCGACCCCGCGTCGCGACCGAACGATATGGGCGAAGTGCTCGAAATGCTGCACGACGCTTCGGGCGACGTGGAACGCTTGAGTTGGATCGAGCCCGCGCCCGACCCGCGCTCTTCTCGACTCGGCTCGAGCGCCTCGCGTCTCGTCACTTCGATCGTCGCGATTCGCTTCGCGACGCCGTCCGCGCGCGAGCGAGCCCTGGAGCAGCTGAGGGCGCGCGGTGCGGATGCGGTGCCGCTCGGTCAAGATTCGATCGTGGCCCATTTGGGCGCACGCCGCGCCGTCGGCAACGAAGCCGCCGTGGGCCTCGAGCTTGGTCGACGCTTGGCGCGTGCGGGCGCACGCGTGGGCGTGGCCAGCGGCCGGGCTCGGCTGGATTGGGCGCACGATATCGGCGAAATCCTGCCCGTCGGTGAAGTGGTCGACCGCGCCTCTTCGCTCTCGCGTGATGCGGACGCGGGCGTGGTGCTGGCCGATGCCACGACCAGCGAGCTCGGTCGAGGTCGCTATGAGTTTCGTACCCGTGACGACGGCTCTTCGGTCGTGGGTGAGCCCGTGCACGGGCGGCGCGGTGCGGGCGGAGCGCCGTTCGTCGGTCGCGATCCCGAACTCGCTCAAGTGCTGAGCGCGTTCGAGCGCTCTCGCCTCGATACCACGCCAATTTTGGTGTCGATCGCCGGCCCACCCGGGATCGGCAAGAGCCGTTTACGGCGCGAGGTGATGGCGCGCATTTCGGCGCAAGCCGGCGCTCCGCACATCGTCCTCCAACGCAGTGAAGCGTACGCGCAGGGGCACGCGTTGGGCGCGGCGGCGGACGTGCTCCGCGGCATCATCAGCCTACCCAAAGGCGCCACCAGCGCCGAGGCCGCCAAGGCGATCGTCTCTCGGCTCGGTCCGTCGACGCGCGACGAGCTGACCACGAAGAACCGCGACTTGCTGGCACGCTTACTGGCCAACGAACCGCTGCCCGAGGGCCTCGACCCGCGCGGTTCGCGCGACGTGTTGTGGCTGGCCATGACCGATCTCGTGCTGCAAGTCGCAAGCAACGAGCAGACCGCGATCTTGATGGAAGATTTGCAATGGGCAGATCCCGAGAGCATTGGCTGGCTGGACCACATGCTTGGCCGCGCCACCGGTCGTGCGCTGGTCGTGATGGCGCTGGTGCGGCCCGATTTTTGGTCGGAGCAAGCCAGCCGCTTCACCGGTCGCGATCACGTTCGCCTCGAGCTCCGCCCGATCTCCAAGCGCGCCTCGCGTGCAATCGCGCGCGCGGTGGTGGGCGAAGCGGTGGCGGAAGAGATTGTCGATCGCATCGCCGAGCAGGCCGCGGGTTTGCCGCTATTTGCCGAGGAATTGGCACGTTTGAGCGCCTCTGGGCGAGACACCGCGCACGCCCCGACGATCGAAGCCGCCATCCAGGTGAGCTTGGACGCACTCGACGAGGAGTGCCGCGACGCGGTTGGTCGGCTGAGCGTGTTCGGCTTGACCTGCTGGGACTCTGCCCTCGAGTCGCTGGGCATGCCGCGCGCCGAAAGCGTGATGAAGGCATTGGTCGCCTCCGAGATCTTGATGGAGCAGAATGTGTCGCGCTTCACGGGCACGCGTGAATGGGTGTTCAAACATGCACTCGTGCGCGAGGTCGCCTATGCCTCGCTCGGCGAGCGCGAGCGGAAAGAGCTGCACGCATTGGCGGCCGCCTGGTTGACCTCCATGGGTGAAGATTCGGCGACGGTGGCCGGCCAGTATGATCTGGGCGAGCAGCACGTACGCGCGGCCGAGCATTGGGCGCGCGCGGCGCAGCGCGCGCTCGCCGCCAACGCACTGGCCGACGCCATGACCATGGCCGAGCGGGCGCTGATGTTCGCGGAGGACAAGCCCAACGGCTTCTTGCGTGCCTCCTATTTGGACGAAGCCTGGAGCCGCCTCGATCCACGCGCGAGCGATCGAGAATCCGCCATTTTCTCGATGGAAGACAACGTGTACGACGAGGCCAGCGCGGTCCGCGCTCGGGGCGCGCGCGCGCGTTACGACGACGCCCGCGGTTCCGGTCAGGGCATCAGCGAGCGTCTGGCCGAAGCGCGTGATCAGGCCGCCGTACTCGGCCTGTTGGACGAAGAGGCGCGCTGCTCGGCGGTCCTGGCCTTGCGCGTCGCGTTCGCTGGGCGCTTCGCCGAGGCCGAGGCCGAGATCAAGCGCTTGCTGAAGCTCGCCCAGCAGCAGAGCACGAGCGCGGCCGCAGTGGATGCATATCAAACTCAGGCCATCGTCCGTCAAACCCAGGGGTCGCTCGCTTCCGCCCTCGAAGCTCGCCGCAACGCCGCCAGCGCCGCCCGCGGTGCCGGCCTGAAAGAGCGCGAGGCAATGCTGATGACCAACCTGGGCTTCGCCTTGACGACGATCGGCGCGCGCCAAGAAGCCCGCACCGCCCTCGAGACCGGCCTCGCCTTGTCCGACGCGATCGGTAGCTTGGGAGCCGTGCGTCACGCGCAAATGAATTTGCTCGGCTGGGCCGCGACGTTCGGCAATGACCGGCAATTGGAGGCAAATTTGGCCGAGGTGCGCGCCGATGCCGACGCCGCGGCTACCGGAGTGTGGGCCGCGCCCGACCGCGCCAATTTGGGAATGCTGTTTTACCGCGGTAGCGAGCTACTGCGCGCCAGCGCCGAGCGCGAGTGGCGGCGCGCCCTCGGCTTGCTGCGCATCGCGGCGCAATCGTATCGCAGCACGGGACATCGCGATCTGCTGCCCGTAGCGCTCGGTCTGTGGGCAGAGGCCGAGCGGCGCTGCGGCAATGCCGGCGGAGCGGTGGAGCTGGCACGCGAGGCGGCCAGCCTGCTCGACCAGGGCGCGCCCAGTTTGCTCAACGAGTCGGCGGTATACCTCGCACTACACGCGGCCTACGTGGCCATTGGTGAAGAAGAAGACGCTCGCCAAGCCATCGCGCGGGGCATGCCCTCACTCGTGCGCCGCTTGCACGGCTTGGTCGGAACTCCCTACGCACGCCAGTTCCTGACCGAGCTGCCCGACAACGCGCGGCTCCTCGCTGCCTCCGAAGGCTACGGCCTGGTCCCGGACGCGATCCACCGCGTCCTCGAATCTGCGTCCTAGCGTTGGCTCTTCAAGAAGCGCGCAATGCGAGCGCACGCTTCTTGAACGCGCGGCGGATCTTCGATCAGGGCGAAGCGCAAGTAGTCGTCACCACCGGGGCCGAAGCCGACTCCGGGCGATACGGCGACGTGCGCAGATTCGATCAGCGCGGTCGTTGCCGCGAGCGAGCGCTTACCGCCGAATGCAGGCGGGATCTTGGTCCACACGAACATCGTGCCGCTGGGCTCGGCAACGTCCGGCCAGCCTGCAGCGCGCAGGCCCTCGACCAAGGAATGCGCGCGGGTCTTGTACAGGTTGCGGATTTCGTCGGGGAAGCGCTCGCCGTGCTCGAGCGCCCAAGCCGACGCCAGCTGCAGCGGGGCGAAGGTGCCGTAGTCGAGGTACGTCTTCATGTGCGCGAGCGCACCGACCATGCGCTCGTTGCCAGCCATGTACGCAATGCGCCAACCCGGCATGTTGTAGCTCTTCGACATCGAGAACACCTCGACGGCGAATGCCTTCACCTCGTCGCGGTCGATACCGCAGTCGAAGATGCTGGGCGCGAAGCGGCGCGAAAAGTCGAAATCCGCATACGCCAGATCATGCAGCAACATGGCGCCGGACTTCTGCACCACGCGCACGAGATCCGCCAAGGCATCCGGCGAGATCACTTGGCCGGTCGGGTTCTGCGGGTAATTCGCGATCACCAGTTTCACGCGCTGACCGCGCTTTTCGACGCGTTGGATTGCGTCACTGATCGCCTTGGCGGGTGCGATCTCGGTAGTGGCCGGGTAGTACTCGACGGTCGCACCGGCAATCTGCGGCGCGTACGCGTGGATCGGATAGCAAGGATCGGGAACGACTACGACGTCACCGGGACCGAGCATCGCCAGGCAGAGATTGCTCATGCCCTCCTTGGCGCCCATGGTGATGATCACTTCACGGTCGATGTCGAAGCGCACGCCGTAGCGACGCGCGTACCAGGCGGCCGCTGCCGCGCGCAACGGCTGTAACCCTCGGCCCGGGTGGTAGCGGTGATTCTCGGTCAACGTCGCCGCGATTTGCAGCTTGCTGACGATCTCGGGAGGCGTCGGACGGTCCGGATTTCCGAGGCCGAGGTCGATGATGTCTGCCCCCGTGCCACGCACCCGAGCCTTGACGGCATCGGTGACGACGAAGGCATACGGGGGGAGCGCCTGCGCGCGCGGAAATGTCCAATCCTGAGCTGTCACGGCGGCACTCCTTATCATGGAAGTCTGGGCGTGCCGTACTTCTGGACCAGGCTTTTGGCAGGTTTATCGTTTTTCGTGAGCCACGGGCCGGCTACGTTTGCGGATTTGCCGGCATTTTCCGGCGGGGCTTGCTTCGTGATAGACGAGCAGGGCCATGCTCCGATGTGAGATACGCGGCGCCGTTCGCTCCGACGAAGAAGAGCTGCTCGGTCTCGCGCGCCACCTCAACTCGGTCAACCTGCCGAACGACCGCGCGCACGTGCAGCGCTTACTGGACCATTCGGAGCGCAGCTACAGCGGCGAGATCAAAGACCCGCGCAAGCGTAAGTACGTGTTCCTCCTGCGCGACTTGGAGACGCGCAAGGCAGTGGGCACGTCGATGATCGTCGCGCAACTCGGTCGTCGCGACGCCCCCTACATCTACTTCGACGTGATCTCGGAGGAGAAGTACCACGGTGCGCTCGACCGTCACTTCCAGCACACGGTGCTGCATCTCGGCTTCTCTTACCAAGGGCCAACCGAGCTCGGCGGTCTAGTGGTCGCACCCGAGCGCCGCGCCTCGGCAGATCGTTACGGGCTGATGATCTCGTACGTGCGCTTCTTGTTCATCGCCGCGCACCGTGAACTGTTCCAAAGCGAACTGCTCGCCGAACTCTTGCCCCCTCTCGAGTCGGACGGCACAAGCCACCTGTGGGAGGCGCTCGGTCGCCGCTTCACGGGCATGAGCTATCGCGAGGCCGATCTGCTCTCGAGCAGCGATAAGTCCTTCATTCGTGACCTGTTTCCGAGCGGAGGGATCTACGCGAGCCTACTTTCGCCCGAGGCCCAGGGCGTGATCGGCAAAGTCGGCGCGCAGACCAAGGGGGTGGAAAAAATGCTGCGCCGCATCGGCTTTCGCTACGCCGAACGCATCGACCCGTTCGATGGCGGACCGCATTTCATCGCGGCCGCGGACGACGTGACATTGCTGAGAAACGCGCGTGCCGTACGAATTGGCCGAGCGGCGGGGGTGCGTCCCGCCGCGCGCGCTCTGCTGGCCCGCGATCTCGGCCAGTCCCCCTACTTCCGGGCCGTTGGCTGCGACGTGCAGGCCCTGGATGAGACTCACGTCGCCGTGTCGAGCGAAGTTCAAGCGCAGCTGGACTTGGCCGATGACGACGTCGCGTACGTATTGCCGCTCGGGTAGCGCGAACCACGTGCACTTTGTCCGCAGCTCGCGTACGGTCAGCGCGTGAAACAGAAGCTGGTCAAGGGAATCCATTCGTTTCAGCGAGGTTTCTTCGCGAGCCATCGCGAGCTGTATCACCAGCTCGCGACCGCCGGTCAGCAACCGGAAACGCTCTTCATCACCTGCTCCGACAGCCGCGTCGACCCGAACCTGATCACCAATTCGGCGCCGGGCGAGTTGTTCATCGTGCGCAACGTGGGCAACGTCGTGCCGAACGTAGATCTACCCGGCGGCACCGCGGCTGCGATTCAGTACGCCGTCGAAGTGTTGAACGTCGAGAATGTGATCGTGTGCGGGCACACGCAATGCGGCGCGCTGAAGGCCATTCTCGATCCCGAAAGCGTCGCGCACCTCGACTACGTGAGCCGCTGGGTCAAGAGCACGATCGACGTAAAGCGGTTGATCGACGAAAAGTACGTCCACCTAGACGGCGAAGAAAAGCTGAACGCCGCCATTCAGGAGAACGTGCTCGCGCAAATCGAGCACCTGCGCCAATACCCTTTCGTCTCCAGCCGCATGGACGCCGGCAAACTGCAAGTGAACGGCTGGGTGTTCGATGTCGGTCGCGGCGAGGTCTACGACTATGACCCGGACATCGGCGAGTTCTTGTCGCTGAGTCGCCTGTAGGCGACCTGCTGCGCGGGCCGCTCAACGCAGCGATTTCAGCGCACGCAGGCGCGCAGCCCGAGGGCGTACACGAGCGACAGCCGCCCGTTCGAACTCAGTGACCAATAGGGAACGCCCATCGGCGTGGCCATAAAGCGACGTTGTCTCCACGCACCAAGCAACGGCACTCGCGCGCCCGATCGCCGCGTGATCGTGGTTATCCCGGCGTGAGATCCCGCACTCCGGCTTCGCTCTACCGTTTACGTCCCGAGACGAGAACGTCGCAGACAGTGATGGAAACGTTAGAAACCCTGCGGCGCTGCTCGCGACTGCTCCGCGCTATATACAGCCGAGCAAATATGCGCTAATTTTCTCGCAGTCTATTGCTGGTCTAGGCATCCGAGCAATTTCGGCGACGATCCCAAATGAAAAAGCTCACCTTGGCCGTCAGAACTGTCGGTCAGATGATTCTCTTGAGGGAGAATGGAAGCACGCCTGACGACCGCGACTGGGACGGTTTCTTGGAGATTCTGGTCAAGAACCGGGAAAACTTCGAGAATTTGAAGTGCTTGGTCGTAACGGATGGCGGCGGCCCCAACGCTGCTCAGCGCAAGAGACTGGAGACCGCCCTCGCAGGTCGGCCTCTCCGTGTCGCGGTCGTTACCGATAGCCCCAAGGCGCGATTCATCGCGGCGATGATCACGTTCCTAAATCGTGACCATCGTGGGTTCTCTCTGCAAGAAATTGGGGAAGCCTACGTCCATCTCGGCATGTCGAAGGCCGAACAACAACGCGCGGCCGAGGTTTTGCGAGAGCTCGAGCCGCTCGTCGGCTAGTCGCGTAGACGGCGCCTCCCGAACGCCGCTCCCTGGCGGTCAGTCGTCGCTTCTACCGAGCTTTGGCGGTGTTTGCGCGAAACGAAGCAGCTCGTGTGAGAAGTCCGTAAAGGCATCGAACGACTGATCGACCACGGTTCGCATTGCCGTACGGGACGGCAAGTCGAGCTCGATGTCGAGCAGCCAGCTACGAACGTCGCCCACTTCCAACGTGTGGTCGTTCTCGGTGTCTAGGTGATGGGGGCCGAAGTAGACGAGATTCCGGTTGAGCCGACGCGCAACCTCGCCGCCGACATCGGCTACGCTTTCCAACGAGATTTTACCTGCCGCCTCGATGCATTCCACCAGTACGAGCTTTTGTAGGGAGCTTGCGCCCAGCCCCAGTTGCGCAATCCGGTAGGACAGCATGCGTATTTTGACCGTGTCAGGGGACCAGACGAAGCGCAGCGCGTCGGTGAACGGGACACGGCCGTCGCCTTCGAGTGCAGCCAAATCCGCCAGATACCACTTCCAGTGCCCACCGTCCTCGTAGGTGTGAGCATTCACGATCTCTTGATAGCGGTCGCGCGCGGGTTCCTCACGGAGAACCATCGCGTACAGATCGGCGAAGGTCATCACGAAATGGGCCAGGCCAGGCACGAACTTGAGTCGTTGTTCGGCATCGACAGTTGCGTCGCGTAAGAACGCGTACAAAGGCAACGCCGCATATTCACGCGCCCTGTGCTCGATGTGATTAAGAACTGAGCGCATTTTGGGACCTCACAGTGCTGGCTTTATCGGACCTGGCCGCACCTCGCCGACCCAGGACTCGATCTTCAACGAACCAATATTTCATTGTGGCAGACCCGCCACCCCATCCGCAACGACATTGAGAAGCACGCTCGGGAGAGTAGGCAGCGGCGTACGCCTTCGAGACCGAAAGCAAATCTCGCAAAGAGGTTCACTTTGCGGGTTCGAGACGCTGCAATCGCCCGCTTCTGACTTCGGCGCGACATCACCCTCGAAGGTTATCCCACGACCGTTCGCATTCGCATTTCACTCCGACTGGAGCGCATGGCTACATCAACGGGACTGCTTGCCCGCCATACCCGCAAGTCAGCGCGAATTTCCAATGCACCGTAGTGTGCACTCTCGATCGCCAGTACGATTGCTTGTATGCCACTCTACGACCTGCGCTCCGACACGTTGACCAAGCCGTCGCCTGCAATGCGCGCGGCCATGGCGGAAGCGGACGTCGGTGACGACGCGTACGGCGAGGACCCGACCGTTCGGCGGCTCGAGGCACAGGTGGCGCAGCTTCTGGGGAAAGAGAGTGCCCTGTTCGTCCCCTCGGGCACGATGGCCAATCAAATTGCGCTCCTGGTCCACACGCGGCGCGGCGATGAGGTAGTGGTCGGGGAAGGCACCCACTGTATGAATTTCGAGGGCGGGGCCGCGGCCGCGTGGTCTGGAGTGCAATTCGCGGTCGTCGGGCGCGGCGGACTATTCTCGACCGAACAGATGCTGGGGGCGATCAAGCCCCAGAACGAGAGCCTGCCGCAGGCGGCACTGGTCGTGGTGGAGAACACGCACAATCTCTCCGGCGGGCGCGTATTTCCCAAAAGCGAGTGTGATCGGCTCGCCGAAGCCGCTCGCGCGCGGGGGCTTGCCCTGCACATGGACGGAGCTCGGCTGTGGAATGCCGCCGTCGCCACGGGGATGACCCCTGCGGTGCTGGCCGCGCCCTTCGACACCGTCAGTGTGTGCTTCTCGAAAGGGCTCGGCGCGCCGGTTGGCTCCGCGTTCGTCGGCTCACACGAACGAGTACGCGCCGCGCGACGCTTCCGCAAGATGCTGGGCGGAGCCATGCGCCAATCCGGGATCTTGGCTGCCGCCGCACTCTACGCGCTCGAACACAACCGGGAACGCCTCGCCGAAGATCACGACGCGGCGCACGGCTTCGCCGCACGACTCAGCGGCATCTTCGGGCTCGAAGTGGCGCCCGTCGAGACGAACATCGTGATGCTCAAGGTAGATGGCGCGGACGCGGGCGAGATCGCCCAACGCGCAGCCGAGCGCGGCGTGCTCGTTCACGCCTTGGGTCCACTCCTGCGCGCGGTCACTCATCTAGACATCAAGAGGCAAGAGGTGTTCGAGGCCGCGAACATCCTGGCCGAGGTGATTGCCCAGGCCACGTCACGGCCGGGGACCCTTACTTGAAGATACCCAAATTGGGCGCGAGCAAACCATCAGGGTCGAAGCGTCGCTTGGCGCGCTTGAACTCCTCCCACTGATTGCCGTACTGACGTTCCCAGTCGCGGCGGCTGAATTCGAGAGAGCCGATTGGATAGCGCGTCCCCCCGAGGTCCCGCGCTTTCTCGAATAGCCTTCGGTTGCGCGCGAGCATTCTGGCAACGAACTCGGGATCGGGATCACCCGGCACGGCCGATGAGGTCAGAATATCGAACAAGTAAACGTACTCACCGCTGTCAGGAACGCGCAAAAACGGGCGTTTCATTTTCGAGCGCTTGAGCGCGAAAAGCAGCATGAAACCGGTGGGGCCGATGTCCTCCGGAGTGAGCGTCGGCAGCACTTCCGCGACGTATCGCTCGACCTTGGCATCGGGCACGAACACATCGAACCACGGGTGCAATACGGCATCGAAAACGCCGATTGACTGAAGGAACTCGATGATCACATCCACACTTTGAGCTTGGTCGAGGTACGACGAATCCGAGTTCGTCGATGAAGCGACGTCAAACTTTAGGCCGCGCAGTAGCGACGCGTTGTCCGGCGGTCGCGATGGATCGAAGTGCTTGATTGCATTCAGTTGGTAGACCAAGTTGCCCGATGCATCAGGCACCCAAATATTGTACAGGCCATCGAATTCGCCGCGATTCAAAAGGGTGCGGAAATCTTTGAAGAACGTCGCGTTGTCCGTGTAGTTCAAGAGAAACACTCGGGACTTGGCCTTGACCGGGACGACATCGACCACGGCGCGAGTGATGATTCCGCACTGGCCTAGTCCAGCGAGCACGGCTTCGAACAAATCCGAGTTGCAGCTGGACGAGCAGCGCACCAGGTCGCCCTCCCCGGTGACCACCTCCAGCTCGCGCGCGGTATCGACTTGCGCTCCGCGAGAATTGGTGGCGGAGACTCCGCCCATCGACAGCGTTCCGCCGATGCTCAAATTTATGTATCCGGTCAGCGCGGGCGGCGTGTAGCCGCGTGGCACACTCGCGTTGACCAACGCTTTCCAAGTTGCTCCACCATCGACCTCGGCCGTGTGTGGGCCGATCGAACGAATCTTGTTCAGGGTGCGCATGTCGATGACCAGCCCACCGGCAACTTGCGACTGCCCGTGCGTCGAGTGCCCCTGCCCGCGTGCGGCGATTTTAATCCGCCTTTTGCGGCAAAAACGCACCATTTTCTGAATGTCGCGTGCTGATGCGGGGCGCAGCACTGCGACGGGCGTGTCGTGGATGATCTTGCCCACGTCGTCGGCGAATGGAGCGACGGACGAAGGGTCGGTCCAAAGCTCGCCATCCAAGTCTGGAATGTGATCGAACGTCGCCGCGCGGGCCTCGCTGATCCACGACCGAGTTACCGGATCGAACCCCGTTACCAGCGCAGCAGCCCCCAACCCCATCAGCACGGCGCGACGTGAAACCATGACCAAGCCTTCCCTTCAGTTCGGGTATTTTTCATCTAGATAGCAGATCTGCGCGCCAGATCGCAACGGCCTAGAGCATCAGCACCATCGAGAGACGATGTACTTCGATGCAGGTGACGGGCGCGTGCGCAATCGTGGAACACGTATGCGTGCCCCCGCGCGCCAACGCGCGCGCGACGATCGAATCAACGAAACATAAACGGACTCGAGACCGCACGCCTCGCAGTGCCACGATGCTCAGTACGACGATGTCGAACGCGTCCGGGAGTCGGCAGCAAAGGGAAACAGTGCTTCGGGTGCAGCGAAGAGCTCTGGAGAAAGGTAAACGGTAACTTTCAGGCCCGAGGCCTCGCGCCGGAATGAACAGTAGCTCTGCAACCCGATACTGTTGTCTAGGTCTCGCCTAGCCATTGCCATGACCGAGCGACGATACGCTTCGACCGGAAGATGCTCACTGTGCATGAACGCCGAAACTCGGCTCATGGTCGCGGCGTCACTCTCGGCGTAATGGGCAACGGGGAGATGAAGCGTGACGGCGATCGGCGCATCGACGCCGGATACGAATGAAAAGCAGTAGCAAACCGGCTTCCGCGAGAAACGAGCGATACCCGGCAAGATCTCTCGACAAAAGCGGCTCACGTCGCCCGCGCGGTTGCTCGGAGCCAAGGCAAAGATACTCTCGAGCTGTTGCACCGTCGCGTCTTCGTGAGAGAAGTACAACTTCACGCGGGAGCCTAGCCGCGCGGTCAGATCCAACGAGAAGTAGTTGGGCACCCCGCCCAGCTGCGCGACTCGACCAATCACGGGAAGCGTGGCCGAAGCCATGCCCAAGCGAGTCACCGCCTCCGTAATCAACTGCTGCCCGGACGTCGCGCAATGCACTCTCGGATTCAAGTAAATCTTGAAGTCGGGCCGACCGACGCGATCGAAACAGGCGGCATGCCACAGCGAAAAGGGACCCTGCGGATCCTCCGGACAGAATAGATCTTGCAGTTCGTTGAAGCGCCTCAAGTCGACGCCGTAGCGCTGCTCGAGCTTTCGATTGAGCGCGATTGCAGCGAGTTGATTTGCATGCAAGCTAGGCGCTGTCGCTTGTGCCTCGAGCAGCAAGCGCAGTTCGACCGAGTCTTTCGCGAACTGCACCGAGTATTCGTAGGGCGAGTGATCATCGCCGATTCGGGACGGGTACGCGGCTAGTGCCGGCACCTCTCGGTCGAACCATGGCGAAAGGAGCGTGGATTGCACCGCCAGGTATTCGTGAACGGCTTCCCCTAGGCCCACCGCATGGCACAGGTCATAGAGTTGGTGGGTGCTGATCTGGTTGTAAGTGGTCACGCAACGGACCTCCCCCGGTTGCTTCGATCGGCCGCAAGAAACTGTGGAATTGGGGCCGGGGTCACGCCTTCGGCCAAAGGATTGGCAGTGGTCGTCGAAGTGGTCGGACACCACCGTAGACGACGAAAGTGAGGGACTGTGGGTGTCATGACTCTCGTGAAAAGTGCGCGGGATCGAGCCGAAGGCCCTACTCAACTAGCGGGCAGTTCGCGCAATACTTAACTCCAAATGCTAACCTTAAGGGTTATAATACTGATGCATTGTTCGATCATCGGAGCGTAACCGCGGAAAAGACGTAAGCGGGGATGAGCTCATAGCCGTTGCTCGGGGTCTCTTTGCAGATGGGTAGCCGCGTGCGTGCTCGCTCAGCGCTTGCCAGCAGTAGTGACGACCGCCAGTTCGATCAAACCTGTAGCGTAATCTCCGACCAGTCAGGGTGTCAATTGGGTTACCAAATCAACCTTACGGGTTATCCTGTTTCATGAGCTGCTCGCTGACGTGTCGCGTCATATTCAATAGCGAGCTCGAGCAAGTCGGCTCGCGTGCGTCTGCGATTGCGTTTTGAATCCCACAGGGCTCGCAGCTCGAGCTGTCGGATTTCGCCACTGACTAACTGCGCGTTAGCTTAGACGCCGGAGCCGCGTTTTCCAGGTAAGCAACGCAATATCCGTCGGCCAGAGTACGCGCATTGTTTCCTGTAACGCTCAGCACAATACATCCGCACTCACGAGCCGGGGCTATCCCACTCGCGGTTCAACGCAAGGCCGCGAATCAAAGATTCGCGTCTGCAGGCGCGGGAGGCGCTTGGGGCACGGACGGATGGTCGCGACCCACGTCGTCGAACTCGACCTTGCCGTCGCGCATACGAACGACGCGCGGCATGCGCTCGGCAAATGCGGGATTGTGGGTTACCACGATGATGGTGGTGCCGTGCTCGCGGTTGATCTGGAAGAACAACTCGTGAATCGCGTCACTCGTCGCGCTGTCCAGGTTACCCGTCGGTTCGTCCGCCAAAACCAGCTTGGGGTCGAGGGCGAGGGCGCGCGCCACGGCGACGCGTTGCTGCTCACCGCCGGAGAGTTCACCCGGGCGGTGCGAGGCGCGACTGCTCAGCCCGACCTCCTCCAATAGCGAGAGCGCGCGCTTCTCCATGTCGCGGCGGGGGCGTCCCTGGATCAGCCCGGGCACCATCACATTCTCGAGCGCGGTAAACTCCGGCAATAGATGATGAAATTGGAAAACGAAACCGATATCCCGGTTGCGAACGGCGGCCAAGCGCGAGCCGCTCATCGTGGTGAGCTCCTCTTTGCCCAAGCGAATGCGGCCCGAACTCGGTAAATCGAGCGTACCCATGCAATGCAGGAGCGTGCTCTTGCCAGCGCCCGACTGCCCGACAATCGCGAGGATTTGACCGGCATAGATGGTTAAATCGATGCCCTTCAATACCTCCAGGGTGCGCCCCATGTGCTGAAAGCTCTTCTTCAGGTCTTCGATCGTAACTAGGGCTTCGGCCACGGCTGCCTCATTCGTAACGAATGCCATCGACCGGCCGCAAGCGGCTGGCAGCGACGGCGGGATAGATCGTAGCAATCGTCGTAATCAAGAGTGCGGCCAAGGCGACCAGCGTGAAGTCCGACCACTCGACGTTGATCGGCAGTTTGTCGACGTAGTACACGTCGGGGTCGAGTCGCACACCGAACCACTTCAGACTCAGCGTGGCGGCGAGCCCCGTGGCCACGCCGAAGATGGTGCCGATACCGCCGATCATCACGCCTTCGGTCATGAAGATCTTGAGGATCGCGTTGTCACTCGCGCCCAGCGACTTCAAGATTGCGATTTCTTTACTCTTCTCGGTCACCATCAAGAGCAGCGTGCAGATGATGCAAAAGCTCGCCACCAAGATGGCCAAAGACAGGATGATGAAAGTCGCGATTTTCTCGAGTTTGAGCGCGCTGAACAGGTTCTTGTTCAGTTCTTTCCAGTCGCGAATCCGCAGATCGTCACGGGCGACTTTGGCGTCGATCGCCGGGCGCACCTCGGACACGCGCTCGGCGTCGTCGACCTTGATCTCGATCCCGGTCACGTTCTGCTTCAAATCGAAGAAGTCCTGCGCCGCTTCGATTTTCACGTACGCGTGACTGGCATCGTATTCGTACATGCCACTGTAGAAGATGGCCGCGACCCGAAATTTTCGGCTCCGCGGCAAAACGCCCATCGGACCGAGGTCACCCAAAGGCGAGATCAGTGTCAGGTCGTCGCCTACATACACGTGCAGTGATTTGGCAAGCTCGCGACCAATCACGATCCCGGGAAAAACGTCAGTCGGGACCACCGCCTCCTCGACGTCGGGATCGAGCTTGGACAGGTAGGGCTTGATCTCTGGGCCCTTCAGATAGAACTCGCCCCCGCTGCCGATGCCGATTGGCTCGTCAGGCGGCAAATTGGCCAGCTTCTTCGGGTCATCGAGATAGGCGAACTTACCAACCTCGATGTTTTGCAGCAAATCGATCACCGTCCCGATGGTCACCGTGTCGATGCCGCGCATGATGACGCCGGCCGTGTTGGAGGAGCTGGAGGCCATGGCCTCGCCTCCTGCCACCGGCGTGGCCGCGCGCACGCCTTTCACCAGGCGCATTTCGTCGAGCAAATCACTCCAGTGTTCGAAGCCACCAATGCGCTTGGCTTCGATCTTCACGTGCGCGTTGTTGCCGAGAATCTTGTGCTTCAGATCGGCGCCGAAGCCGCCCATGATCGAAACCACGGCGCACAGCGCGAACGAGCTCACGCCGACCCCCGAGATCGAGAGGAGCGAGATGACGGTCAAGAAACCGCTCTTTTGCGCCCGCACGTGACGTGCAGCGACGAACGCCACGAAGCCGCGCCCCTCGAAGCGGTCCATCAACCAAGGCACCGCCAAAACCATGAAGCAGACGACGAACGCCGTGCCCGAGAGCGCCGCTCCGACGCGCACGATTTGGTGCCAAAGAATGAACGAGCTGCCTCGCGGCTCCGGAAGGCGCTTCACCCAAATTCCGAGCGCGGCCACCAGCACGAAGCTGACTCCGGTCAGCCAGCGCAGCAGGTGGTGCCCACCTTTGCGCAACGCGCGCCGGACGAGCACCCAGATCACGAAGCCCAGCAGCGCGACCGCCGTGCCAATCAACGCGATGCGACCGGGCATCCCCCCGCCGAACCACAGCCGGGCGAAGAAGCGGCCGATGAGGGGCGCGGCGAGAATCATGCGGACTCGGGGCGCAACAGGGGGAACGCGATCACGTCACGAATCGATGGCTGCGCCGTCAGCGCCATCGCCAGGCGATCGACGCCCAGCCCGAAGCCCGCGGCGGGCGGCATGCCGTGCTCGAGCGCGAGCACGTAGTCTTCGTCGTAGTCCATGGTCTCTTCGGCACCGCCCGCTTTCAGCTCGAGTTGCGCGCGAAAGCGTGCGGCTTGATCGTCCGGGTCGTTCAGCTCGCTGAACGCGTTGCACAGTTCTCGGCCGTGCACGAACAGCTCGAAGCGATCGACGAGCGTGGGGTCGGCGTCTTTCTTGCGCGCGAGCGGCGAGACCTCCGCCGGATAGTCGGTGATGAACACGGGCAAGCTCTTGTCGCTGCCCGCGGCGCGATAATCGACGGCCAGAAACGGCTCCGCCAGGTATTCGTAAGCCACGAACAGGCGCTCGCCGTCGGATTTGCAGTGCGTCAAGGCGCGCCGCAGGTTGCCCCAATCGATCGATTTGGCGCGCTCCGAGCGCTGCTTCCAAGCTTCGACCGCGGCATCCAACGGGCTCGGCAAGCGTTTGCCGTCCGGGCCGAGTTCGAACGCAAGCTCGGCGAACTGTGAAGCAATCTCCGCGGGTAGCTCGGCGCGGGTCAGCGCGGAGCTCACCGCGAGCTTCATCGGCACTCGGGCGAAGGGTTCGCTCAGCGCAAACGGGCGCTCTTCCAGCCAACGTCGATAGTGCGCGCTGAGCCCGAGCGCGCTCAAACGCCGTTCGAGGAAGGCATCCACGTGGCGGAACAGCCGCTCGGCTTGATCCATCAGCGTCTCGTACGTAGCGTACGCTTGATAGAACTCGAGCATCGTGAACTCGGGGTTGTGGCGAGTGCTGATGCCCTCGTTGCGGTAGCAACGGCCGATCTCGTACACGCGCTCGAGGCCGCCGACGAGCAAGCGCTTCAGGTAGAGCTCGGGCGCGATACGCAAGAAGAGCTCGAGATCCAAGGCGTTGTGGTGAGTCTTGAACGGCTTGGCCGCGGCTCCGCCGACCAACGGGTGCAAGGTCGGCGTCTCGACTTCGAGGAACCCCTGTGAGTCCAAGAAATCACGCAAGCCCTGCACGATGATCGAGCGCGCGCGCAGCGCCACGCTGACCTCGGGGTTGGCGACCAAGTCGACGTAGCGGCGGCGATAGCGCAAATCGACGTCTGTCAGGCCGTGGAACTTGTCTGGCAAGGGACGCAGCGCCTTGGTCAGCAGGCGCAGGGAAGTGACCTGCAGGCTGAGCTCGCCGGTCTTGGTCACCATGGCCTGACCACGTGCTTCCAAGTGATCGGCGATGTCGATGTCTTCCAACGCGGCGAAGCCTTCGCCCAGCACGTCTTGCTTGGCGAACAGCTGCAGCTCGTCACTCATGTCGCGCAGGCGGAGGAACGAGGCTTTGCCGAAACCGCGCCGCGAAACCAAGCGCCCCAGGACGTAATACTCGTGTCCGCCCGCGAGCGCTTCCACCTTCGCGGGGTCGTAACGTAGCTCCGAGACGGGCTCCACCAGCGCGGGCGCGAACTGCTCGCGTAAATCGCGAAGCAGACTGCGATTGTCTGCGGCTGCGTCGTTCGCAAACGGGTTTTGACCGCGCGAGCGGAGGTGCTCCGCCTTGCCGCGCCGCGCGTCGATCAGCGCGTCTTCGCCACTCTTCTCCATGATTTATCGCGCTCGGTGTAGCGCGAGTGGCAGGGGGCGTCTACAACGCCCAAAGCCCGGCTTGCGAAAAGAGCCCGAGCAGAGCGCGGCGCCGCGGTCAAGCGAGCGCCGCGTAGCGCCGCGATCAAGCGAGCGCCGCGCTGTGCCGTGATCCAGCGAGCGGCGCGATCAAGACAGAGCGTTCGGAGGCGTGCCCACGCCGGTCGCGCCGCGGTCCGCGTTCTTCAACAAGTATGCCTCGATGAACGCATCGAGATCGCCGTCGAGCACGCCCTGCACGTTCGAGGTTTCATGCTCGCTGCGGTAATCTTTGACCAGCTGATAGGGCTGCATCACGTAGCTGCGGATTTGGCTGCCCCAGGCAATTTGACCCTTGGCCGCTTCATAGCGATCTTGCGCGGCTTCGCGCTTGGCGGCCTCGAGCTCATATAGCCGCGACTTCATGGTCTTCAGCGCCATGGCTCGGTTCTGGTGCTGGCTGCGCTCTGCGCGACACACGACCACGATGCCGGTCGGGATGTGCTTCATGCGCACGGCGGTCTCGACCTTGTTCACGTTTTGACCGCCCTTGCCGCCGGCGCGCATGGTGGTGGTCTCGAGATCACCGTCTTTGATCTCGATGTCGATTTCGTCTTCGATGTCGGGGGTGACTTCGATCGCGGCGAAGCTGGTTTGGCGGCGCGCGTTGCCATCGAACGGGCTGATGCGCACTAGGCGATGCACGCCCATTTCGGCGCGTAGGTAGCCGTAGGCGTTAGCGCCACTGACGGTGAAGGAAGCGCCATCGATGCCGGCTTCGTCCCCGGGTTGAAAGTCGATCACCTCGGTCTTGAAACCGCGACGCTCGCACCAACGCAGGTACATGCGCAGCAGCATCTCCGCCCAATCCTTGGCCTCGGTGCCGCCGGTACCCGGATGAACGCTGACGATGGCATTCGCGTGATCGACCGGGCCGGACAGCATTCGTTGCAGCTCGGCGGTGCGAACGCGACTTTCAATCGCGGGGATCTGCGCCTCGACCTCGGCGGTGATGCTTTCGTCGTTGTCGGCCGCGCCCAGCTCGAGCAGCTCCGACGAATCCGTAACGTCTTTGCTCAGCGACTCGATCCAGCCGAGCTTTTCGACCGCCGATGCACGCTTGCGCATCAGGGCTTGGGCCTTCTCTTGATTGTCCCAGAACTTGGGGGCCGCAGATAGTTCGTCGAGCTCTTCGATTTCCCGCTTCAATGCAGGGACGTCAAAGAGACCCCCTTAGCGCATCGACACGCCTTTGGAGGTCAGACAGGGAATTTCGGGCATCAGCGAGCATGGCGAGGCGTGTTTACCTCGACTTTTGCCAGTTCGCCACTCCGCCTGTCGCCCTGCCCCTCGCTTTCGCCGATCGCCTGAGAAAACCAGCCATCCGTGAGGACGTCGAGCTCGACGGCCGCGGCGATGGCGGCGAGCGCCGCGGTCTCCCGCTCCTCTCCTTCTGTATTGGGGTCCGCGGCGCGCGCCTTGCCCCGCTGCCAGATTTCCAGCCGCTCCAAGACGTAGGCAATCAAACGCCGCTCCGCGGCATCGCGCTCGATTTGCAGGCGTTCGAGCGTCACCTCTTCGTCGGCGAACACCAGCCGATCGAGGTGCCAGGTGAGACGCGCTTCGAACGAGAGCTCGGATGTGCCGGCTTGCGTGTAGCGGTACGGATCGTCAGTGGTGGGCGTGAGGCGCAAGGTTTGGCCGGAGCTCCGCTGCGTGCGCAAAGCGAGCTCGGGCAACACGGCCGAACTGCGCGCGCGCGTCGCGAGGCCAGATAAACGCGAGCGCGCATTCAGGTAGCCCGCGGTGGCGAGCGCACGACGTACGGAGCCGCGCGCGAGCCGCGAGCTGAGCCGCGGGACCGGTGGCACGCTCGCCGGCACCGCCGCCGTGGGCTCGGGCGCGGGTTCGTTTTCTTTTTTTGGGGGTCCCTCTGCCAGGTAAAGCCCGACGCGCATCGCCCGCGGCGCGACGAAACGCTCGAGCGCCACGTCGAGCGAGAGGAAACCGGTCCATTCGTGATTGAACGTACCGCTGCGATACCCACCCGACAGCGAGAGGGAAAAGCCGCCGGAACTCGGCGAGGCATACGCTGGCGCCGAGACCGAAATAGAGCCGAACAGGATTGCCACCCAAAAAACCCGCATGAGGGGCTGTTCGGGCGCCGCGCCGCACTGGTTGCGGACTGATTGGGAGGCTCAGTGAGCGGGACGGCGCCCGCAGTACATGAGCGCGCGCTGCTCGACTTCTGGCGCGACTGCGCCAACCAAGCGATTGGCTCGAAACGGACCATTGCGCACAGCACTGGGACTACCGGAGCCTACGTCCGAAGCGACGAGGTACGGCAAGAATCGGCCCTCGGCTTCCCACCCGAGCACCGCCCGCACGACGGCGTCTGCGCGCAGACCGGGGAGCACGACGCTGCCCACTTCCGAATCCGGCGTGAGATCACGCGCTTGGCGTTCGACGCGACCGGCGCGGGTGCGGAACGTGATGATGCGCAGCACGGGGCGCCCGCCGGGTGAGTGAGCGCGCAGCGGCGTGAGGGACTGAGACGGAAGCTCCCAATAGATTTGGCGTTGGCCGGCGAGGGAGAGGGTGAGGACCGCCGGAGAGGGAGCAGGCTCGGGGTCTGCGTCGGGTTCGAGAGACGGGGACGGAGGCGCGGGATCGGGCACCTCCACGTTCAAGTTGCCGGACGCTGGCGCGGGATCGTTCACGTTCGCGGACGCGGACGCCGACTCGGGAATTGGAGATTCTGGGGGGGCGGGATCGGCGAATACGATCACCGGTTCCGCTTCGGGCGCGGCGGCTTCGACCGGGGCGGGCTCGGCAAAGACGATGACCGGTTCCGGTGCCGATTCGGCGGGCAGCTCGGGAGAGGGGGACGCTGACGAGGGATCGGGCACGGGCACGGGCACGGGCACGGGCACGTTGCCGGACGCTGACGCGGGATCGTTGGCGAACGTTGATGCGGGATCGTTCGCGTTCACGGGCGCTGACGCGGGTTCGAGCGGTTCGGACGCGGTGGGAGGGTCGGCGAAGGAGACTCTTTGGCGGCGGCGGGCGGGGGCGACGGGGAGATCGGTGGAGCTCGCGAGGCGCGTGCGCAGGGCGCGGGCGGGATCGTGATCGGGCTCTTTGGCCAGGACTTCGTCGAGCATGCGCAGCGCGCGCTCGAGATGACCCTGGGCGGCGTAGATTTCGGCGAGCGTAACGGTCGCGACGGGGGGCGGGCCCTTCCAATCAGCCTCGCGATTGTTGTCACCGCGGATGATGGCGGCCGCGTCCGGCAGATTGAGGCCGGCTTCGACCACGCTGGCAACCAAATCACGTGCCACGCCCAGGAAGCCGCGCGCGCGTTTTTGTTGCGCGAGATCGGGCTCGGAGCGGCGCACGATCTCGTCGCGCATCTCGACGCGCGTCATCAGCTCGGCGCGCTCGACGCCGAGCACGCGCGCTTTCAAGATGAGCTGTTCGCGGCTCATCCGCTCGAGGTCGTCGCTGCTCTCGGCCATGGGGGCGGTATTATTGGGGCCCTGAGCCGCGCGAGGTCAAGGTCCTTCAGCGCCACGCGCCGCGCGCGAGCGGATCGAGCGAAAGGCCAGAGGCGGCACTCCTCGCGTGCGCGATGTCTTGACTGATTTGGGCTTTCAGCTCGGGCAAACCCGCAAACTTTCGCTCCTCACGCAAATGCGAGACGAGGTGCACGCGCAAGCTTTGGCCGTACAGGTCCTCGGAGAAATCGAACAAATGCACCTCGACGCTGAAGCCGGCGCTGACCGTAGGGCGCAGACCGATGTTCGCCACGCCCGTGCCGATGGCCGTGCTCAGCCCATCGCGAACGCGATCGACCAAGACCGCGTACACGCCGTAGGGCGGCAAGGCCTCGCCTACGTGATCGAGGTTCGCGGTGGGCACGCCGATCGTGCGACCGCGCTGCGCGCCGTGCACGACCGTGCCGCTCAGCGAATGCGGGCGACCGAGCACGGCCTCGACGGCAGGCAGGTCACCGGCGGCCAGTGCGGCTCGCGCGCGAGTGCTCGAATAGGGTCCTTGCGCGTCGCCGCTCAAGGAGGAAGCGTGCGCTTCGAAGCCGAGTTCTCGACCGAGCGCAATCAGCGTGGGTAGATCCCCCGAGCGTGCGTGACCAAAGCGAAAGTTGTCGCCCACGATCACGACCTTGGCGCCCAGCAGTTCGACCACGAACTTTTGGGCGAACTCCGCTGGCGTGAGCTGTGACAAGGACAGCGTGAACGGTTCGACCACGACCTTGAGTTCCGAACCGAGCCGCTCGAACAAGTCGATCTTGCGATCGAGCACGGTGAGCGGTGGACGAGCGCCGCGGCCCAGCACTTCGGCCGGATGCGGGTCGAACGTCAGCACCAAAGGCGACAGCCCGCTGGCTTGCGCTTCCGCCAGCGCGGCTCGGATCACCGCCCGGTGACCGAGGTGCACGCCATCGAAATTGCCGATCGCGACCAGCGAACTTTGACCGGGCTTGATTGCTTCCGAGGCGCGCACGCGAGCTTTCACGACCTGGCCTTCTTACTACATGCCAAATGCCGCGTCGCGCTTATGTGCACCCAAAGCGCCCCTTGCGGCCCCTCACGCCCTCCGCAATGCTCCGCCGGCCGAGCCCATGACCCCCGAGCAAGCCATCCGAGAAGCACAGGAGCAGAAGCTTCGTCCCGTGTACCTGCTCGTGGGTGAAGAGCGCCACCTGGAGGGGAAAGTCGTTCAAGCATTGAAAGCGGCAGCCACCGCCGGCGGGATCCCGGGCTTGAACGAGGATCAATTGCAGGCTCAGGAAACCGACGTCGAAACCGCGCTCGCCGCCGCAAGGACCTTGCCCATGATGGCCAAGCGTCGCTTCGTGCTAGTTCGCGGTTTGGAGCACTGGGAGCCGCGCGAGAACGCCGAGGGCAAGGAAAAGGCAAACCCGCTCGACCGCCTGCTCGAGTATGCGCAAAACCCCTCCCCTAGCACGACCCTGGTGTTGCTAGGCGGCAGCCTCGACAAGCGTCGAAAGCTCGTGACCAGCGCGCGCAAAGACGACTGGATCGTCAGCTGCGAAGCGCTCACCCGCGCCGATTTGCCCGGTTTCATCGAGCGCGCGGCGCGTGAACGGGGCAATCCGCTCGAGCCCGGCGTCGCCGACTTGATCGCCGAGCTCGCGGGACCGGAACTCGGCCCGGTGACGGACGCGCTGGAACGCTGTTGCCTGTACGCCGGCACAGGCAAGCCCGTGACGGAAGACGTCGTGGCCGAGTGCGTGGTGCGGCTGCGCGCCAAGACGGTCTGGGAACTCGTGGGCGCCGTCAGCAAGCGTGATCCGGGTGCCGCCTTGAGTGCGCTCGATGAAGTGTACGACCCGCAAGATCGCGGTCTGCGTTTGGTCGGCTTGCTCGCCTGGTCCGCGCGCCAAATGCTGCGCTTCGAGTCCGCGTTGAGTGAAGGAGCGTCCCCCAATGATGCCGCGGTGCGCGCTGGCGCACCGCCGTTCAAGGCGCGCGAGCTGGCCGAGCAGGTCAAACGCATCGCGCGCGCCGATCTCGAACGCTGGCTCGAAACCCTGGCGGAGCTCGACTACGCGCTCAAGGGCGGCTCGAAACGCCCCGCGAAATCCGTGCTCGAACACGGCATTTTAAAGCTTTGTCGAAGTTCCACAGGGCAAACACCGCGTTCTGCGCCGCGTGCGGGCGACGGCCGCGCTTGACCTTCGAGAAAGCCAGCCCCACATTCACGGGCGGAACCAGCGTGATGGATACCCTGTCTCGGGCAGAACAGCCCACCGCTCACATCGAGCTGCTCGCCCAAGCCCCGTTGCCCACCCGCCACGGCATGTTCCAGGTGCGCGTGTTTCGCTTCGAGGAGCCGAGCGCGCATCCGAGTCTGAGCCGGGAGCACTGCGCGTTGGTGATGGGCGAAGTGCGCGGCCGCAGCCACGTGCCGGTGCGCGTCCATTCGGAGTGCTTGACGGGTGAGGTCTTCAATTCACTCAAGTGTGATTGCCGGGAGCAGTTCGATCACGCGCAAGCCGCGATCGCCAAGCATGGCTACGGCGTGATCTTGTACCTGCGCCAAGAGGGGCGCGGCATCGGCCTGGCCAACAAGGTGCGCGCTTACGCGCTGCAAGCCATGGGAGCCGACACGGTAGAGGCCAACGAGCTCCTGCATTTGCCGGTGGACGCCCGCACGTACGACGCCGCAGCGGCCATGCTGCGAGAGCTCGGAGTCGACTCGGTGGAGCTGATGACGAACAACCCCGCCAAGGTGGATGAGCTGCGCCAGCTGGGCATCGTGGTCGAGAAGCGACTACCGGTGCTGATCCCGGCCAACCCGTTCTCCGCTTCGTATTTGGAAGTGAAGCGTCAGCGCATGGCGCACGAGTTACCGATCCCGGGGTCCGCCGATGACTCCGTCTCCGCGCTCGTCGACAGCGTCAGTCTGGCCGCGAGCCGACGCGCCGCACAGTAGCGTTCACTTCTTGGCAGCGGCTTTGATGGCCGCGAAGCGCGCTTTCAGCTTGGGCGCGTAGCCCTCCTTGTTCACCTGTTTGATGCGCCCGAGCGCGAGTGCATCATCCGGGACGTTGCTGATCACGGTGGTCCCGCTGGCCACGTATGCGCCGCGGCCGATCGTAATCGGGGCGACCAACTGTGAATCACTGCCGATGAACGCGTCCGCGCCGATCACGGTCTTGTGCTTGTTGAAGCCGTCGTAATTGCAGAAAATCGTGCCCGCGCCGACGTTGGCGCGCTCACCCACGTCTCCGTCACCGAGGTACGCGAGGTGATTGGCTTTTGCGCCGCGTCGCACGCGCGTGCTCTTGGTCTCGACGAAGTTGCCCAAGTGCACTTCGGCCTCGATTTCGGACTGAGGGCGAACGTGCGTGAATGGGCCGAGCTGCGCGGCATCACCCACGCTGCTATTGGCGATCACCGTGTACGGCTTGAGCAGTACGCCGTCACCGATGATCGCGTCGGTGAGCACGCAGCCAACGTCGACCACCGTACCCTTACCGATGCGCGTGCCACCGCGCAGGACGGCCGTGGCCTCGATCAGTGAGTCCTCACCGATCTCCACGCGATCGTCGATGCGCGGAGTGCCGCGCACGGTGACGCCGTTCTTGGCGTGGCGCAGGCGAATTCGGCGCAGCAGGATCTCCTCCGCCTCTGTCAGCTGCGCGCGATCGTTCACGCCCAACAATGCATCGGCGTGGCCGAGCACGCCCGTCACGCGGCTCGAGCGCGCGACCCAGGCGATCACGTCCGTCAGGTAGTACTCACCCTGCGAGTTGTTCGGCTCCAGCTGCGCGAGCGCGCGCCGTAAAACCTCGGTTTTTCCCGCATACATGCCGGCATTCACTTCGCGCACGGCTTGCTGCTCGGGGCTCGTCAGGTCGCGCTGCTCGCGCACTTCGCTGACTTGGCCTGCCGCATCGCGCAGGACTCGGCCATAGCCGTGCGGGCTTTCCAGTGCGCAGGTCATCAGGCTGAGCTCTTCGGCTCCCGGTTGCGCCAGTGCGGAAACGAGCTGCGCCAGCTCTTCGGCGCGCACGAGCGGCGTGTCACCGCACAAGATCAGTACGCGCTCCGTGTTTACCTGCTCGATACCGATGCGCGCCGCATCCCCCGTACCGCGCGGCGGATCTTGAACCACCGTGCTCACGCGATCGCCGAAGTCGCGCGCGAGCAGCTCGTCGATCTGCCGATGCCCGCTGGTGACGACCACGGCGCGCTCGACTCCTGCCTCGAACGCAGCGCGCACCGCGTAGTGCAGCAAAGGGCGACCGGCAATCGGGTGCAGTACCTTGGGTAGCGCGCTTTTCATGCGCGTTCCGAGGCCGGCGGCGAGGATCACGGCGGTGAGGCGAGACATGGCCATGATGTCCCATTTGTGCGAATGAAATGCCAGTTCTACGGAGCGCCCACTTCTGCCGGAGCCGCCGCGGTGAGACCACCCGCCTGCGCGGAGGAAACGGAGAGATCGGGGCTGGGCGCATCCAAGGCAGGCTCCAAAGGCAAGAGCGTCCCGCTCGCCAGATCATCGTCGATACCGGGCTTGTGCGGGGTCACGGAGCGACCCCGGTCGACATACACGACGATGCTATCTCCGGCGTGCAGCTTGTCCGTGCGCGAGCGACGATTGATGCGCTCCATGCTGCCCACGGTCATGCCGTAGCGCTTGCCCAGCGTGGCGAGCGTGTCATTTTCGCGCGCGCTGACCACGACGCGCTTGCGCCCGTTCTGGGCTTCGAAATAGTCGTAGAACTCGGGGCTGCCCGCGACCAACACGTGCGTCTCGGAGGGTGTGATGGTTCGCGCGGAGAACGTCTTGCCCTTGTCGACGAAGAGCTGAAGCGCCATGCCCGACTGCAGCCGCGCGTTCTCGTCCAGCGCGTTCCACAGGCCGATGTCGGGCACGCTGACCGCGAACACGTTGGCCACGCGGCTCAGCGTGTCGCCCGAGAGCACGCGGTAAAACAGCCGCGAACGCTCCGCATACGCAAACTCGCGCGGCGGAACCACGACTACCTCGTCGTTCGGGGTGGCCGCGGCCGCACGCGCCGTACGGGGCACGAGCAGCACCGTGCCGGCCGCGAGTTGCTCCTTGGGCTCCACGTGGTTGATCGCACGCAACCGCGCTTCGCTCACGCCATGCGTGTTCGCGATCGACTCCACCGTTTCGCCGAATTTGGTCACATAGGCCTGCAGCGTGTCGTCGTCGCTGGCGATGCGCGCCAGGGCGGCCGTGCACAGGGCGCCCTTGCCGAGCGGCACATGAACGCGCCAGCTGGGCTTGTTCGCGCCGGGCACGCCAGGCGGCGTGCGCCCCGCTAGAAATGCCGGATTCAGCACGGAAAGCGCGGCTTCGCTCACCCCCGCGGCCCGCGCGACGTCGGCCAGCGGCACGCTCGGCCCCACCTGAACGACCTCGAATGTCTCCGGGGCATCGGTCTCGATCGTATCGAGCCCGAACGCCTTCTTGTTGTTCATCACGATCGCCAGCGCAAAGATCTTGGGCACGTACAGCGTGGTCTCCCAAGGCACGCCGGCCTCGTAGCGAACGAGCTCCCAGAAGTCGTTGCTGTTGAACTTGCGGATCGAGCGCGCGAGCCCCCCGTAGCCCATGTTGTAAGAAGCGATGGCGAGCTCCCAGCTGCCAAAACGCCGATACAAATCACTGAGGTAGCGGCTCGCCGCTTGTGTCGAGCGCTCGGGGTCGAAGCGCTCGTCCACCCAGCGATCGACGGTGAGGCCGTACGTGCGCCCTGCATCTGGCATGAATTGCCAGAGCCCCGCGGCGCCCGCGGGTGAAACGATGGTCGGATTGTGCCCGCTCTCGATCATCGAAAGCCAAACCAAATCCGTCGGCACGCCGGCGCGCGCAAGCTCGGTGCGGATCGCCGTGGCGTAACGCCCGCTCTTCTTGGTCCACACACGGGCGATCGCTTTGCCACTCGGGCTGTCGCGATAAAAGCGCAGGTACTTGATCACGAACTCGTCGAGTACGACCGGCAAGTTCGGCATCGTCAGGCTCTTCAGCCACAGGGCGTCCGGGGCGCCTTCCACCGCCTCGCGCCGCGTGCCGCTCGGACGAAGACTGGGCGCGCCTTGCGTGATTACCTCGGGGCCGCTCTTGCGCACCGCTTCCGGCAGGTCCCACGACCAACCGGGCTCGACGCCGGTCAGCGGTCGCGGAAAGAGCACGCGTTCAGCTGCCTTCAACGACCGCAACTCGGGGTCGTCTTTCCCGGCGCGCAAGTCTTCGTCGGTCAGGCCCTCGGCAATTTTCTGCCGCGCGACTCGATCTGGCTGCGAACGCGCAGCCCCCGCGGGCAATGACGCCGCGGCCTTGTGCGGCGGTTTGCCTTTCTGATGGGAGGCGCGCGCTTGCGCCTTATCCGACTTACCCGACTTATCGGGTTTGTCGGACTTGTCCGCGCCATCGGGTTTGACCGACTGGGGCGCGTCGGACTCGTCGCTCACGATCGGCGCCGCGGGCAGCGTTCCCACTGAACGTGTGCCGACGCCGCGCTGCGGATCGGGAGCGGCGGGAGCGGCCTTCACGGGTGTGGCAGGTTTGGGGGGCTCGGCCTTGGGCGAATCGGCCTTGAGGGCGTCGGCCTTGGGCGAATCGGCCTTGAGGGCATCGGCTTTGGCCGGCTCGGTGCGCTTGGCGGGCTCCGGTTTGGGGGCCTTGGGCTTGTCCGGCTTGCTGTCCCGCGGCTTGGCGTCCGCCTTTGCCTCGGACTTGGCTTCGGGCTTGGCGTCCGCTCTGGGCTCGGCCTTGGCTTCAGGCTTGAGCTCCGCCTTGGCTTCAGGCTTGAGCTCCGCCTTGGCTTCAGGCTTGAGCTCCGCCTTGGCTTCGGCCTTGGCGTCCGTTTTGGCCTCCGGCTTGCTCTCGCGCTTGGCGGATTCTGCGGGTTTTGCATCGGGCGCCGCCTGCGCCCCGAGCGGACTCAAACCGAGCACAGCGGCGAGCGCGGCTTGGGCGACAAAGCGGGCTCGGGCCATGGGAGCGTACTACCTACCTTGCCAAATTTGGTCAAATCTCCGTGGTATTTCGCGAGGATCTTGATCCCGGCCTGGGTCATGTGCAGGTCCTCGGGCCATGACCGCCAAGAGCACCCGCACCGAACTCGATACTTTCGGCCCGATCGAAGTCCCCGACGATCGTCTGTGGGGAGCTCAGACCCAGCGCAGCTTGCAGAATTTCGCCATCTCCGGTGAGCGGATGCCAGGGCAGCTGCTCCGCGCGCTCGCCATCGTCAAGAAGGCGGCGGCGCTCGTGAACATGGATTTGGGCGCGGTCGACGCGCGTCTCGGCAACGCAATCGTGGCCGCGGCAGACGAAGTGATCGATGGTCAGCACGACGCGGAGTTCCCGCTCGTCGTCTGGCAGACGGGCAGCGGCACGCAGAGCAACATGAACATGAACGAGGTGCTCGCCAATCGCGCCAGTGAAATCCTCGGCGGTGTGCGCGGGGAGAAGCGGTTGGTTCACCCGAACGACCACGTGAACCGCGGCCAGTCCTCCAACGACGTATTCCCCGCCGCCATGTCGCTCGCTTGTGTCGACGCGGTGCGCACACGGGTGTTGCCCAGCGTCAAAGCGCTCCGCGATACGCTCGCCGAGAAGTCCGCCGCGTTCAGCGACATCGTGAAGATCGGCCGCACGCATCTGATGGATGCCACGCCGTTGACCTTGGGTCAGGAGATCAGTGGCTGGGTCGCGCAGCTCGATCACGGCCTGAAGCACCTGGAAAGCACCGTTCCGCACCTGGGCGAATTGGCCCTCGGCGGCACGGCCGTGGGCACGGGCCTCAATGCCCATCCCGAGTACGCGGTGCGCGTTGCGGCCAAGGTAGCCGAGCTCACTTCGCACCCGATCGTGACGGCACCGAACAAGTTCGAGTCGCTCGCGGCGCACGACGCAATCGTGTTCGGACACGGTGCGTTGAAGACGCTGGCCGCGTCGTTGATGAAGATCGCCAACGACGTGCGTTGGCTGGCCTCGGGCCCGCGCTGCGGGTTCGGTGAGATCTCGATTCCGGAGAACGAGCCGGGCAGCTCGATCATGCCCGGCAAGGTGAATCCGACTCAGTCGGAGGCGATGACCATGCTGTGCGCTCAAATTTTCGGCAACGACGTGGCGGTGAACTTCGGAGGTGCCAGCGGCAACTTCGAACTCAACGTGTACAAGCCGTTGCTCGCGCACAACTTCTTGCAGAGCGCGCGCCTGATCGCGGACGGGTGCGACAGTTTCCGCAAGAACTGCGCAGTGGGCATCGAACCGAATCGCAAGCGCATCCAAGAGCACCTGGAGAATTCGCTGATGCTGGTGACCGCGCTCAACCCGCACATTGGCTACGACAACGCGGCCAAAATCGCCAAAAAGGCCCACAAAGAGGGCCTCACCCTGCGCCAATCGGCGGAAGCGCTGGGGCTGGTTTCGTCCGAAGACTTCAGCCGCTTCGTGCGCCCCGAAGAAATGCTCGGGCCGAAGGGCTGAGGCTCGCCGCTGCGTTCAGATCTCGGGCGGGCTCAGTTCACGCCCGAGATCGTCTTGCCAGGGACTCTGACACTCCGGATCGCTCACATACAACAACACGGCGCGGATCTCGCGATAGTGATCGGCCAAGTGCGAAAGCGCGGATGCCGGCAGCAGCGTTTCGTTCAGGCCATGAAAGTGGGGTGCCGCGCTCGGCCTCATGCCGTAGCCCGTAAGCTCGGCTTGGCGCTCGGAAGCAGTCGCCAGCGCCGCATATAGATTCACGCGCGACTCGATGCGGTCGGGTAGCTCGATCGCGTCCAGGCCGACGGCCCAACACAACCAGCCGAGCGCGGTCCATGCAAGGCGTGCGCTCATGCACAAGTCGCGGGTCGACCGCGGCACACTCGGCGTTTCGTCGACCCGCACCGTCACTCGCCCGTCGTCAGACTCGGCCTCGAAATCGAAGCGACGGAGCGGCAGCGCGGGATCGCGAACGACGCGGGAAATGTCGGGTGGAATCGAGGTCTCGCCGCGTTCGAGCAGCGCCCTGCGGTAGGCGAGTACGCGCTGCGCGGCGCGTTGAATGGCCTCACGCATGGCCGAGAGTGATTGCTCGACGTTGGCTTGCCCCGAGTCGCTCGCGATCGGGATTGGCTCGCGCACGGGCCAGAAGTCGTACGGGAACGTCAGTACGTCTCCCTCTCGCTCACGCAGTGGTTCTGGCCAGCCCGGCGCTCCGGGCGCACCGTTGGCATCCTCGAGCCGCTGTCCGCTCTCGTCCTCGAAGACCTCGGCCAGTAGATGCCCCCGCCGATGCTCCTGCTTCATCGTTCTGGCTTCGGCGCGGATACAACACTCGCGAATGCTGTACGCGTTGGCACCATCGCTTCGCATCACCAAGAACCCGTCGAGCAGGTCATCGAAGTAGCGCCCCTCCTGGGCCAAGCTCCCGGATTCGTAGTAGAGGCGGAACGATCCGTGGCGCTTGCCGTGCCGGTATTCGTACTCGGTCCAGGGCGTGCCGTCGGCGCGAAACGTGCGAAACGCTCCGTGCAACTCACCATCCGCGTCTCGCTCGCAGAGCAGCCATTCTTGGCTCATGAAAAACCAGCCGGCGTTGGCGGGAACGTTGCTCGGCCGTTCGACAGCGAGCTCGGGCAGACCGGGGTGAGGCATGCATGGACTTGGCCATGTCTCCGGTTTCGGCGCCAATTCCGCGACAAATCAGCCCCATACGCGCGCAAATCGCGACCGGTCACTGTCGATCCCGAGCGCTCCGCCTTAGGCTGAGCCGATGGTCGAACCGCTTTTGATCGAATCTCAGTTCCCCATCGCCGATCGCTCCAAGCTCCAGCTCTTCTCCCTGAACACTCCCAACGGCATCAAAGTCGCCGTTGCGCTCGAAGAGCTGCAGATCCCGTACGAGCCGCACACCGTGCGAATCGGCAAGGGAGACCAATTCACCGACGCTTACAAGTCGGTCAGCCCGAACTCCAAAATACCGGCCATCATCGACCTGAATGGCCCGGGCGGTAAGCCGTTCGCGCTGATGGAATCAGGCGCGATTTTGATCTACCTGGCGGAGAAAGCGGGGCGCTTGCTGCCGACCGATCCGGAGCTGCGCTTCAAGTGCCTACAGTGGCTGTTCTTCCAAGTGGGCCACATCGGGCCGATGTTCGGACAGTTCGGGCACTTTTTCAAGTACGCGGGCGACAAGTGCAACCACCCCTACCCGCTCGAGCGCTACACCAATGAAGCCAAACGCCTGCTCGGCGTGCTCGACACGCAACTCCGTGACAAAGAATATCTGATCGGCGAGTACACGATCGCCGACATCGCGACCGTACCGTGGGTCAACGGCTTGAGCACCGGTTACGGCGCGGATAGCGTGTTGCCGCTGGCTCCCTTTCCGCATGTCAAAGCGTGGGTCGAGCGCGTCGTCGCCCGCCCCGCGTACCAGATCGGTAAAGACGTCACGAAGTAGGTGTAAGCTCGCTGCTCGAGCGGGGTGTGGGTCATGATTGCTTGGCTGAGCACGAAAATCGATGCGCGGGCGGCTATCACACTGGCACTCATTTCCCTCGTGATGGCTGCGTGCGGCTCCGATTCGGGCGGAGCAGATCCAACGAGCTCGGCGGCAGGCAGATCGACGGGGGGAGCCTCCGCCGCCTCCGGCGGACGACCGAACGATGCAAGCGGCGGGTCCCCACCGGGCGTCGCTGGCGCCCCGGGCGAGGGCGCCGCAACCGCCGGCAACAACGGGACTGCGGGGGCGACCGGACCGAGTGGAACCGCCGACCTGGTCGCCGCCTTTTGCTCCGCCGCTTCTCAGTGCTGCGCTGATGCGACCCCCGATTGCGAAAGGTACGCACTACACGGCCTGGCACTTGCTGGCGTCAACGACCCTTCCGTGAAGATCAGCCAAGCGGTCCTCACCGGTTGCATCGCCGCCTACCGAAGTGCCGCCCCTGATTGCGCGCGCTCCAAAATCAGAGAAGCATGTCGAGATTTGATCGTTCCCACTCAGAATCTCGGCGAGTCGTGTACGACTGACCAATCGTGCAAAGCCGATCGAGGGTTGGCCTATTGCGAGGGGACCGACAGCTCGGGTACCAAACTCGGCGCGTGTACGCTCGTTACTCACCTGGCAAAAGGGCAGCGATGCAACACGACTTATTCGACGAAATTCGGTCTCGAGCTCGCAGGATTTTTCACTGTGCCAAGCTCGTTTTTCCACGGCGATCCGACGGCGTGCTTCGAAAGCGATGGCCTGGTTTGTGCGGTGAGGGACGGCGACGGGGGAACCTGCCAGACACCCTCGAGCCTTGGCGATAGCTGCGCCAGTTCGTCCCAGTGCCGCGAAGCGGATGCTTGCGCGATGGACTTGACCTGCCAAACGCGCACGCACGAGGGGCAAGGGTGCGGGGTAGGTTGTGCGACGGACCTTACCTGCACCGCTGACGTTTGCCGTTCGCAACGGATCGGTTCCTCGACGTTCGACGACGAATCGTGCAATCCGCTCGCTCCGAAGATTCCAATCTATTAGCGCGCGGAGAATTCGCGGGTCGTCCGCTTCGATGCCAATCGCTATTGCTCTTGGCGGCCGCGCGCGCTGGACCCGAGCCAAGTCAGTCCCCCGACGGTCAGCGCGATCAAGAACACGAACAGCGACCAGCCGGGGCGTGCAACGCCGAGCCCGTTCCGGCCGACCACGCCCTCGAAGAGCTGAACCAGCACCGCGCCTACCCCATACGCCGAGGCGCTGTACAGCACGACGCGCCGCAAGCGGACGACCATCTCCATCGAGCGCGGCGTGCTAGGCCAGACGTCGCGCCGCAAGTGCCGCACCCAAATCAAGGCCGGGCTGGACAGCGTCGCCAGCACGCCGATGATCGAGAGCGTGACCTCGGCGGTGCTCAGATCCGTACCGCGCACCAAGCGCACCAACGCGGCCGCTACGACGACGACATTGACGAACCCCCAGAACAAGCCGAACGCGGTGAAGAACACCAGACCGGGCCTCGCCAAGCGCACGCTGCGTGCCGTTTCTTCCATGGCCTCGTGCACGGAGGTGCTAGCGGGCGTGGCCATCAGTGTGCGCGCCGCGGCTTCGAGCAACGTGCTGGGCGCGGCCGCGCTATCAGGGTCGACGATCGACTTGGGCGAGACCGCCGGCAGGTGGGCGTCCGGCGCGTCGAACGGAGTCAACGCCTGTTCCAGCGCTTCCATCGTGGCAAAGCGCTCGTTCGGCATTTTGGCCATCGTGCGCTGCACGATTAACTCGAGCGAGAGTGGAATGCGTGGTTCGAGGGTGGACGGCCGCTCGGGCTCCTGCGTGAGAACGGCAGTTAGAATCGCCATCGGATCGGAGCCTTCGAACGGCTTCCGGCCCGTGAGGGCGCGATACAAGATCGCGCCCACGGCGTAGATATCCGCGCGCGAGTCCACGCGATCCCCGCGAGCCTGCTCGGGCGCCATGTAGTCGGGCGTGCCCATCACCGTGCCCGTCTTGGTCAGACCGTCGCTCGTTTCGGCAACTTTGGAGATGCCGAAATCGAGCACTTTGACGGTCGCATTCGGCCCGGCCAAAAACACGTTTTCGGGCTTCACGTCGCGGTGCACGATGCCGCTCGAATGAGCCGCGCCGAGCGCGTGGCACACCTGACGCACGATGTGCACGGCCTCCACGCTGGGTAACTTGCCCAAGCGATCGAGGTAGCTGCCCAGATCTTCGCCCTGAAGGAGCTCCGCGACGATGTACGGTCGGCCGTCGGCGCTAGTGTTGACGTCGTACACACCGACTACGTTGGGGTGCGTGAGCACACTCGCCGCCTCGGCCTCGCGCTGAAAGCGCGTCACGACCTCGGGTTGGCGCGCGAGCTCATGGTGCAAGAGCTTCACCGCGAAGCGCTTGGTGTGGAGCCGCGTGTGGCGCGCCTCGTACACCTTGCCCATACCGCCTTCGCCGATCACGCGTAACACTTCGTACGAGCCGTCGAGCAGTTGGCCGACGAGCGGATCTTCGTCGTCGGGTGCATCCTGCAGGGGCGTGGCATCACGCGGGCAGACGCGAAAGTCGGCCGGGTAGCGCGCGCCGCAAACTGGGCACACCCGAGGATTTACCGCGGCGAGGCTATTCTGAGAACTGCGGGGTGCGCTGACGCCTTCCAAAACGTGGCCATGCTAGCGCTTCGACTGCGCGCTGGGTACGGGCAAACCCAGGAGCGGCCGCGGTGAATGCGAGGCTGGCGCGGGCCTCGCGACCGAGCAAATCACTCGCGTACTTCGCCAATTCGAAAGCGAGCGGCCGGATCTGAACTCGTATACACTCTGGGCTTGCCTTGAACGCAGCCATTCAATTGCTGGTGCCGGTACTCGCCGCTGTCGTCACGGGTGGGTGTGCCGCGTACGTCGCGTTGCAGCAGCACTCCGCGCCCGGTGCACGGCCGTACGCAGTGGTGCTCGCGAGCCAGACGGTTTGGTCGCTGGGTTACGTCGCGGAGCTTCTGTCGCCAGATGTGCGCCGCAAGATCTTTTGGGACGACATGCAGCTGCCGCCTCCGTACGTGATGGCGCTCGGGCTGCTCTTGTTCGCTTTCGAATACACCGGGCGCGGCACGCGCGGACTCCAGCGTTGGCTTTGGGCGCTGGCGGTATTGCCCGCGTTGACCTGCCTGTGGGTGTTCACGGATCCGATCCACGGCTTGGCGCGAACTTCTGCGCACATCGAAGCCGAACCACCCTTCGGCGTCTTGCTCTACGATTTCACCGGCATCGAGCTGCTGTCGTTCGTCGAGGTGTATTTAATCAGCGGCTACGCGGCCTATCGGCTACTGAGCAATGCGGCCAAGCAGGCCGAAGTGCACCGCCGTCAAGCCCTGTTGGTGGGTGGTGGCGTGCTCTTGAATCTGTTCGCGAGCGTCCCCGGGCTCCTCGGCTACCGCTGGCTCGGCCAGCGTGACTCCAGCCCGTTCTGGTTTGCGATCAGCGGGCTGTGCGTGACGTGGGCGCTCAGGCGCTATCGGCTGTTCGATCTCGTACCGATCGCACGCGACGCGGTGATCGAACATTTGCCCGACCCGGTCTTGGTTCTAGACTCGAAAAACCGCCTCTTGGACGCCAATCCGGCTGCGCGCAAGCTGTTTGGCGGGAAGGGACTCGAGCTCGGCCGTGACGCGGCGCAGGCGCTACCTGCGTGGCTCGATCCGGGTCCTGCTCGGCTATCGAACACGCCCGAAGTGCGTGAGTTGTGTCAGCCCGACGCCGAGGCCAGCTACGAGCTCAACGAGGCATCGCTCTTGGGCGAACAAGGCGAGCTGCGCGGTCGCGCGCTGATCCTGCGTGACATCAGCGAGCGTCGCCGCGCGCAGGACGGCTTGGAGAAAGCGCGCGGTGATTTGGAGCAGCGCGTGGCCGAACGCACGCTCGAACTCGAGCTCGCCAACGCCTCGTTGCGGCAACAGGTCGAAGAGACGCGCGCCGCGCGCGCGTCCGCGCAAGCCAGCGAAGCGCAATTTCGCGCCATCTTCGACGGTGCTTACGAGTTGATTAGCCTGCTCACTCCCGACGGGCGGTTGCTCGAACCCAACCGCGCCGCGCTGCTGTTCGCCGGGGTCACGCCCGAAGAAGTACGTGGCCAGTCATTCTGGGAAACACCATGGTGGACCCATTCCCCGGAGCTTCAAGATCAGTTACGGGCGGCAATTGCACGAGCCGCGCGCGGTGAATTCGTGCGTCGCGAGGTCACGCATCGCAGGCCCAATGGCGAGCTACGAGTGCTCGATTTCTCGCTCACCCCGGTGTTCGCGGCGAACGGCGCCGTCTCTTCCCTGGTGGCCGAGGCCCGCGACATCAGCGAGCGAAAGCGCACCGAGCAGGAGAACGCGCAGCTTCAAGCCCAGCTGTACCAGGCGCAAAAGCTGGATTCGATCGGACGGTTGGCGGGCGGCATCGCGCACGACTTCAACAACTTGCTCACCGCCATCATCGGCAACGTCGAACTCGCTCGCACCGAGACCATCTCCGAAGGGGTGGCCGAATACCTGCACGACATCGAGGAAGCGTCCTTCAGTGCCGCCTCCCTGACCAGGCAACTATTGGCGTTTGCGCGCCGACAGATCGTCGAACCGCGAATCGTGGACTTGAACGGAAGCGTGACGAGTGTGCGCAAACTCTTGGCGCGCCTACTCGGGGAGGACATCGAGCTCGACCTGCAGCTCGATCCGCAGCTCTGGCAGGTACGGGTCGACCCTTCGCACGCCGAGCAAATGCTGATCAATCTCGCCGTGAACGCGCGCGACGCGATGCCCAAGGGAGGGCGCTTGACGCTGCGGACCGAGAATCAGCGCGTAAAAGTCCCGGCCCATCTTTCGTCAGCGGAAGAGGCGGAATACGTGGTGGTGAGCATCGCCGACGAGGGCGTGGGTATCGCCGCTGACGTCTTACCCCGGATCTTCGAGCCGTTTTTCACGACCAAGCCACAAGGCATGGGCACGGGCCTCGGGCTTGCGATGGTCTACGGCGCCATGCAACAAGCGTTCGGCGTCGTAGACGTGACGAGCAAGCTCGGCTGCGGCACCACCTTCCGCCTGTTCTTTCCGCGCTGCGCGGACGCGATTGACGCCAAGACGGGTCGCTTGCGCCGCTCGACACCGCCGACGGGTTCAGAGCTCATTGCGCTGGTCGAAGATCAGCCGTTGGTGCGCGCAACGACGAAGCGCCAGTTGGAAAGCCTCGGCTACCGCGTCATGGCATTCGAAGGAGCCGCCGAGGCGCTCCCGACATTGCTCCACGAGCGCGACCTTTCCCTACTGATTACGGACGTGGTGCTCGCGGCTGGCAGCGGGCGCGAACTTGCAGAGGAACTTTCCCACTCGCGCCCCGGGTTACGGGTCTTGTTCATCTCCGGCTACACGGAGGATGTCGTGCTGCGCCACGGCATCGAGCTCGGCGTGGTGAACTTCTTGTCCAAGCCATTCAACGTGGGCGAGCTGGCCCGCGCCGTGCGCCGCGCGCTCGACTCGCAAGCCATCGAGCCCGCGAGTCGAGCCACGCCCGACGTTTGAAATCACCCTTTGACGACGAGGTAGACGTTGTTCCCCCGGCGATTGATCAAGAGCAGTACGGGGCTCTTGGCCTTGGAATACAGCTCTTGGAAGCGCTGCGTCGTATCGACCCGCGCGCGGTTGACCTCGAGCACGACGTCGCCCGGCCGTAGGCCGGCCTGGGCGGCGCTGCGTTGCGGGTCGATGCGCGTGATCACGACGCCTTGCTTCAGCGACTCGTCGATGCCGAACGCTTGGCGGTTCTGCGGGTTGATGTTCTCGAGCACGATGCCGTCGAGAGCACTGCTCTGAGCAGAGCTGGGCCCAGACGACGCCACGGCGTCGGACTCCGGCATTTCTCCGAGCTCCACGTCGGCCGCGATCGGCTTGCCGTCACGAACCAAATCCAAACGCACTTTGCGCTTGGAGCCGCTCGCGGCGATCACATTTCGGAATTGGCCGCTGGTGTCGACGACCTTGCCGTCGACCTTGAGCACCACATCGCCACGCGCGAGGCCCGCTTTGGCGGCGGGAGTCCCAGGCTTGACGTCGGAGAGCAGAATGCCCGTGGCCGCGGGTAGCTTCATCGCTTCGGCCACGTCTTGGTCGACGTCTTGGATCGCGACGCCCAGCCAGCCGCGGATGACTTTGCCGCTCTTTTTCAAGCTTTCCATGATGGGCGAAGCCATGTTGCTCGGGATCGCGAAGCCGATCCCTTGGTAGCCGCCGCTGCGCGAAAGGATGGCCGTGTTGATGCCGACCAACTTGCCTTCGCCGTTGATCAGCGCGCCGCCGGAGTTCCCGGGATTGATCGCGGCGTCCGTCTGGATGAAATCTTCATACGCTTCGATGCCCAGATCGGTGCGACCCTTCGCCGAGACGATGCCCATGGTCACCGTCTGGCCCACTCCGAATGGATTGCCGATCGCCAGCACGACATCACCCAGGCGCAAGCGCCCTGAGTCGCCGAATTCGACCGGCGTCAGGTTGTTGATGTCGCCCTTCAACTTGATCACGGCCAGATCGCTCTTCGGGTCCGTACCCACGATGGTCGCGGTGTAGTTGCGGCGATCCGAAGTCGTGACTTTGATCTCTTGCGCGTCGGCGACCACGTGGTTGTTGGTCAGGATGTAGCCATCCTTGGAGACGATCACGCCCGAGCCCATGCCCTGTTCGCGTCGATCTTCCGGCGGCCCTTGCGGGCCGAAGAAGGGCATGAAGGGCATCGGCGACGCGCTCATCTTCGTGACCTTGGTCATCGAGATGTTGACCACCGACGGCAACACACGCTCGGTGATATCGGCGATCGACTCGGCGCCCACCCGCGTCAGGGCGGGGTTCGGCAGCACTGTAACCGGGGTCGCGTTACCCCGGGTTTCGGCGGCGATTTCTGGGTGGAGCGTGCCGCTGGACTTGGCGCAGCCAGCCGCGGTCACGCCCGCAATGGTGGCGAGAGCGAGCAACGGTGTCGTCAATCGGCGAGTGATCATCGATGGCTTTCCTCAGGTGGGCGGTCGTTAAAACCGCGTGCATCCCCAACAACGGCGCGCTCGGGTTCATTCCCGAAGCGCGGCGGGCGACTCAGCTGAAAAATTCTCGAATTTTTTCCGCCTGGTCCCGAGCGTCTTGACGGCCAATCTCGATCAGTTCGTGGGCGAAGCTGCCGTCGAAGAGCAGGTAGGAAGCCCAGTCGGCCTCGGGCTCGGGCGCATCGCTGGCGAATTTTTCTATCAGGTACTTCGCGACGGGACGCAAATTCGTGGTCTTGAGCGATTTCTTGATGAACTCGCCCGCCACGCGGCCCAAATCCCGCGAGGGCTGAAAGACCAACTTCTTGAGCCGGCGGTAGGGCGCGCCGCGATGCTTGATCCACACCCTTTGGATGCGTTCCAGATCGTCCGCGTCAAGGGTCTCCTCCAAGACCTCCATCACCTGGTTCAGACGCTCGAGGACCTGCAAATCATAGGCAACCGGGTCGAGCAACAGCGCGTTCAGCAACTTTCCGACCAGGAAGACACTACTCAGTTCGCTGCCCTTGCCGCCGTCGGCCGCTTCGACGGCGGCGACCTCGCGCTGCGAGCGTTCATGGCGTACGGAGACGATCACCAGCCGCTCGGCCCCCGCGCGAATCGCAGGCGCGATCGGGGTGTTGAAGCGCAAGCCACCGTCGCAATAATAGTGCTCACCGATACGCCGCGTCGGAAACAAAAGCGGGATTGCGGCGGAGGCCAGTACGTGATCGGCGGTGATGCGCTCGAACGAAGTCGCTTTGCGTTCGTCGCGCGTGGGTTCGATGTGACAGTGCGGCGCTCGCTCGGTGAACATCGTCGTGCGCCCCGAGACTACGTGCAATGCCGCGACCATCACCGCATCGATCGTGCCTTCGTCGATGTTCTGGTGCAGCTTCGCCCAATCGATCGTGCGCCGTACCAACACTTCGATGCCGCGCGAATCGAGCAAGGATTGGCCGAGCGCCTCGCCAGGTTTGGCTCGGAAGCGAGCCAGCGCTTCCGGTAAGCGCGCGAGGCCAAAAGGGCGAAAGCGAGCGTGGTCTTCCAGCCGAAGACTGTTCCAAACCTCGGCCAAGCGCTCTGCGCCGTGATCCGGGTGCGCCGCGTTGGCCGCGAGGTACGTCGCGTTGATCGCACCTACGGAGGTGCCGGCAAAGATCTGGAACACGGGCCCGGAATTCGGCTCCGGATCCAGCACCTCCATGATGCCCGCAACGATGCCGACCTCGTAGGCGCCACGCATACCGCCCCCGGAGAGCACCAGCCCGGTCTTGGGCTTCGTACGCGGCGCATCGCTACTCACTTCCTTCAACTTTCGGGTGTCCTCCCGGTCTAAGCAAGCAAAACGCGCTCGATTTCGCAGGAGCCGCGCATGGCCACCCGCAGCGGATCGAGCGGCTGGCCGGATTTCAAGCGATTTCAGCGGTTTATGGGCTCGCTTTGCGCCACGCGCTTTCCGCGAGTGCGCGATCCTGCGACACTGATGGGAGCTCGCAGATGACCGCACAGCTCGTGCTCCAAGCGGGCGGCGCGACCGACGTCGGTAAGCGCCGCGCGCACAACGAAGACACTCTCCTCGTCAGTGACGAGCTGAGCCTGTACCTAGTGGCGGACGGTGCCGGCGGGCACAACGCAGGCGAAGTCGCGAGCGCGCTGTGCGCGCGTTCGATGGCCAACTACTTCGGGGCCACGATTCGCAGCACGCATCAAACTCCAGAGTTCGATCGCTTCGGCATCCCGAGCGGCGCGCGTCGCTTGTCCGCCGCAGTGCTCAAAGCCAACAAAGACATCGTCGAGATCTCGCGCTCGTCGCAGGCGCACCGTGGCATGGGTACGACGGTGGTCGCGGCCTGTTTCTCGGCGCGCTCCGGCTTGATGCACGTGGCCCACGTCGGTGACAGCCGCTGCTACCGGCTGAGAGCGGGGCACCTCGAGCTCCTGACTCAAGATCATTCGCTACTCACCGACGTGATCGAACAGCGTCCCGAGCTCGACGATCAAGTTCTGTTGAAGCTGCCGAAGAACGTGGTCACGCGCGCGCTCGGCATCGACGTGCAGCTCCGCGTTTCGATGCGTTCGTACGCGGTCGTCGAAGGCGATCGTTACCTTTTGTGCAGCGACGGGTTGAGCAAGCCGGTGTCCGCCCCCGCGCTGGCGGCCGCGTTGGGGCGCCAGGAATCGCCCCTACAAAGCGCGTCGCGTTTGATCGAAATGGCCAATGCGGGGGGTGGCCCCGACAATGTTACCGCCTTGGTGCTGCACTGCGAGGGCGGGCACACGCATGCGCTTCCCGCGGACAGTGCGCCGCCACCCCCGCCCGACCTGTTCAGCGGCGAACACGACTTCGACCCGGATCACTCCGACCCCGAGCTCCTGATCTTGGGCATCGAAGACTTAGAAGTCGTGGCCGAGGGCAAGGAGAGCGCGAGCGACGGCTTGTTCAAGGCGCTCGGTGACTTGATCGTCAGTCCAGCACGCAAATGACCGAACATCGCACTGTTCCGGGCGCAGAAACGACGCCGCACGAGCCCCCCCTCATGCATGAAGGCGCGGCGCTGATCGCCGCGCAGATTGGCCCGGCCCCCGAAGACTTCGTGGTCGACGAGATCCCGCTGTATGCGCAGAGCGGCGCGGGCGAGCACGTGTACGCGCGCATCGAAAAGCGTGGTTTCACCACTCCCGCCATGGTGCGGGCCGTGACGCGCGCCGCAGGCGTAGACGAGCGCGACGTGGGCTACGCCGGTCTGAAAGACAAACATGCCGTGACTCGTCAGTGGCTGTCGCTGCCCTCCAAGGCGCGGCCGCCCAGCGAGTGGCAGCTGCCCGAGGGGATTACGCTGGTCGAGCACACGCGCCACTCCAACAAGCTCCGTACCGGTCATTTGCTGGGCAATCGCTTCCGCATCACGCTCGTCACCAGCGATCTCGGAGCCCTCGAGAAAGCGGCGCCGATCGCCGAGCTGCTGCGTTCACGCGGCCTGTACAACTATTATGGTGGGCAGCGTTTTGGCCGCGCCGGTGACGGCTTGCGCCAGGCCTTGGTCTGGCTCCGCGAAGGCGCCAAGTTGCACGGGATGCCGCGTTTTCTGACCAAGTTGTACCCGAGTGTGATTCAAGCCGAAGTCTTCAACCGCTACTTCTCGGCGCGACGCGCACTCGGCATGGATCGCCTGCTGACGGGCGAGGTCGTACGCCTGAACAATGCGGGCGCGATGTTCTCCGTCGAGGACACGGAGCGCGAAGGGCCGCGTTTGGCGAGCGGCGACATTCACCTGACCGGCCCGATCTTCGGCCCCAAAGCGCGCCCGACTTCGGCGGACGCCGCCGCGCTCGAGCTATCGGTGATCGAAGACCTGGGCCTGACTCCCGAGGCTCGCGAGAAGCTCGCGCGTTTGGCCCCCGGCACGCGCCGCGACCTGATCGCCCCGGTCAGCGATCTCGAGCTGCGCTGGGCCGGGGTCGGCCGTCTCGAAGTCGAATTTTCTCTCCCTTCCGGAAGCTATGCGACCGAAGTGATTCGCCAATTCACCCAGTCGTCATTCTTGATCGACGAAGCCGACCGCGGCAGTGATTCCTGAGCGACGCTGATTGCGATCGAGCCCCAAGACTCGATACAGTCCGAGCCATGAGCGGCAACGATCTTCAAGCCCTGGGCGACGCGAAACTAGAAGCGCTGGTGGAGGTGATGTTCCTCGGAGCCTCCGCCGATGGCGAATTCAGCCCCATCGAACGTGCGCACTTCCTGAAGAGCGTCGAATCGCTGACCGACGCGCGCATCCCGACCGCGCGGCTCGCCATCCTGGTTGGCGAGGCCGGTGAGGCCCTCGCGCGCGAGGGCCGCGCCGCGCGCCTGCAGAGCGCCAAAGACCGCTTGCCCGACGCGGGCGCGCGCAGGGTCGCGCTGTCCTTGGCCATTCAAGTCATCGCCGCCGACGGCGTCATTCGCACGAGTGAACGTGAACTGATTCTCGAAGCCGCCGACGTGCTCGAGATCGATCGCGAAGACGCGGCCAATCTCGTCCGTCAACTCGGCCGCTGAGGTTTTTTGGGGCGCCACGCGCGAGTTCAACGCGCCGTGAAAAGTGCTTGCGGAGAACTGCTCGCGTCGACGAACACCAGCGATGTCATCCTTGCATCGGTCGTCAGACTCGATCCCAAGGCAACGCTCATCGAAATTCGAGTCCGAGCAAACGTCAGTAACGGTCCACCGCGCTGAAAAAACGATCGTCCAGCGACGGGCTCAGTTTTCGGAGCTGGGCTTCGAGCGCGGCAGCTTTTGCGCGCAGAATCGGATCCGCCGCGGTCAGCGTGGCGAACTTTCGGGGCGCGGTCATGCGCATGGCAAACGTCTCGGCTTTGTCCTCTTCGAGCGCCGAAGTCGCGTAGCGCGAGACGAAGCCGGGCAGCTCCGCGCTGAAACGGCCCACACCGGGCGCACGCGAAAAGCGCCCGCCCGAGCCGTACACGAAGTAGCGGTCGTTCAGGCCAAGCCAAACCGGATCGTGCGACAGCTGGTCGTCATCGGCGTAGTCGGCGAAGTGGAAGACTTCGTGGTGCACGAGCCGACGGAGGTACGGAGGGTCGGCATCGACGTCGACGAGCAACGAGCCGTGGAAATTGGGCAGCGAAGGGATGGCCTCGCTGTCTTCGCGCAATCGTGAGCACAAGAGCAGGCGATGCAGGCGAGCGCGCGCCAGGAACTCCGCCGGATAGCGTCGAAGCTCGCCGGCCAAAGTGCCGAGGGCTCGTTCCCGTTGCTCCGCGGAAGCCGGTTCGCCGCGAAGCACGGCCTTGCCGGAATCCAGTCGAAATGCGGCCTCGGGCGCGAGCACCTCGATGCCGAGCTTGCCCAGGGCGATCACTGCCGCCGAGGCGCCGACGACCGGCGTTAAGCCGTGCTCGAGCAGGTCCGCGCGGAGCGCGGCCTCGGCCTCCTGTGCGAAGCGGAGGCGTTCGGCGTTCGGATCCCGCAGTTCGGCCGCCAGCAGCCCGATGCTGGGCGTGATCACGAGCGCTGAAACGACGGTCAGCGTCATGAAGCTCGGCCGGGGCATGCGCTCGCGGAGGCGCAGCGCGGGCGGCTCGGGATCCCGGGGCATGCTCAAATGGCTAGCATTTCTTGGTGCTTTGGCCGCATTCGACTCCGCGGACTGCGCAAATCTTGGCCCCTGCCCTGCGCCACCTGCCACAATTTCGCGCGTGAACGGCCGGATCCTCAGTTTGCTGGTGCTCGCAGCCCTCGCGTTCGGCTTGGGCGGCTGCGCGCGTGAAGCTCCGGAAGTGAAGTATCCCTATGCCAGCAGCGCCGGCTGGGTCGTCCCGGCGGGCTACGCCTGGCCGCCCACCAGCGTGTCGAACAGCGCCGGCAAAGCGGTCGCGACGCGAGACTCGAACCGTGCCCCGGCATTGCCCCTGCAACCGCTCAAGGGTGCGCCGAGCGTGCCCAGCTCCGTCTTCGCCAAAACCTTGGGTGACGTGCCGCGGCCACGCACCCGCAATGAGTTGCGCTCGGTGCTTCCGGGAAGCGCCAGCTGCCTCACCCGACTGTCGGAGCATGACGTGCGCTTTCACGCACTCGACCGCGAAATCGGCATTCACACACCGATCGTCGTCGAGGGGCCGATCGCGGGCGTTCGCTACTACACGGGGGGCAACGGGCCGCTGATCGCCGATTGCCGTTTGATCCTCGCGCTGGCCCTGGTGGGCGGCGAGCTCACGGCGTTTGGTGTGAGTGATGTGCGCTTTTCGGGTGCCTACGTGTACCGCTTGAGCGCGAAGCGACGAGTCAGTTTGCACGCGTATGGGCTCGCCATCGATTTGCACGGCTTCACGCGCTTTGGCGTGCATTACGAAGTGAAGCGCGACTTCCGCAAGGGTCTCGGCAGCGCGCTCTCCGTCGACGCGCCCGTCGCGAATGCGGTCGCGGCGCGCCTGCACAATAGTGGGCTATTTCACGAGTACCTGACGCCCGACGACAATGCCGACCACCACGACCACGTGCACATCGGCGTTTCGCCCTTGCCCGACGAAGTCGAGTGAGCGGCTCTTCACAGGGCGTAGTTCCGGCGCAAGATTTCGCTCGTGAACGTCGCTCGTAGGTAGAACCCACGCGGCAGCGCTGCGAAGCGCGCGCCGTCTACGTCGACGCCTCGCCGGCGCGCGTGGGAATTGCGTGCTTTGGGTCGAATTTGCAAGCAGCGACCGATGTGGGCGGTGATGGTTTCGACGTCACCGCGACCGATGATGCCTGCCAGCTCTTCCCAATCGAAGCGCAGCGCCGCCTCGGAAGCCGCATCCAGCGACCACAACAGTGGTTCGCCGATGCGCCGCTCGGGCACGGGGATCTGACGCTCACCCTGAACGGGAACCCAGAGTACGCGACTCAACTTGCGGCGCACTCGCGACGAAAGCCATTCGACCTCGCCAATCTCGGTCAAGGGAATGGTGCACACGAATGTCGATTCCAGCGCGCGCCCGCGAGTGTCGACGGGCAAAGTCTTGAGCTCGATGCCCAGCGCCTCGAAGTCCGGCGCGGCGCGCGAGCCCGCCGTCGCGCCCAGTACCCGCTCGATCAGCGCGCCCACGAAGCCCTTGTGCCGACGCAAATCCGCCGGTGCCAATAGCGAAAAGCGCGCCGCCAGCTCGGCGATCGTGGAGCCGGCCAGCGATCGAGCCCGTGACAGCAGCTCGGCTTCGGTCTCGGGGGGCGCAGAGTCCGAAGTCACGCTTGGGGCCTGGTGTGACGGGCCACGAGCAGAGCGATGTCGTCATGCTGGTGCGCGAGGAAATTGAGCACCGAGGCCAGCAGCCGATCGCGAATTTCGGCCACGGGCGCGCCGCGGGCGGCTTCCAGTTCCGCGCACAAGCGCTCGATGCCGTACTGCTCGCCCGCGGCGTTCGTCGCTTCGATCACGCCGTCCGTGAACAGCAGCAGCACATCACCGTTCTCGAGACGAGCATGGTGGTCTTCGGTCGCATCCGCAATGTCTTGCGTTGCGCCCACCCAGGTACCGAACGTCTCGATGCGATCGCACCGACCAGTCTCCGCACGCAGAATCACGAGGTCTTCATGCGCGCCCGCAAACACGAGCTCTCCGTTCGCGAAATAGCGCAACAGCGTCAAGGTGGCGTGTTCGTCTTGGCCCAGGCGATTCCGTACGTTGTCGTACAGCACCGCGTTGACCACTTGCACGATCTCGCGCGGCGCGGCTTCCACGTTCTCACGCACCAGCGCGGCCACGATGCTTTGAAGCATCATCATCACCAGACCCGGGCGCAAGCCGTGGCCCGCCACGTCACCGATCCCGAGCCAGCAGCCGCCGGGCCCCGGGAGCACGTCGTAATAGTCGCCTCCGACTTCGGTGGCCGGCACCATCGTGGCTGCGATTTCCAGATTTTCGACCTCGAGATCGCGCGGCAAAATCGAGGTTTGGATGCGGGTCGCCAGCTCGAGTTCTTGCTCCAGCCGTTCCTTTTCGGCCTTTTCGCGTTGAGTCGCTTCTTCGGCCACGCGCCGCACGAGCTCGGCCCCGCGCAACGCCGCGCTGATCAACTCGCGCAGCAGCTCGTACACCACGCGCCGCTTCGGCCCGAGCTCGAGCACCGCGTAACCCAGTTGGCGGTTCTCGAAGAAGAGCGGCTCGACCACGAGTGACGTGCGGCGATCGCTACGCAGCTCACGCGGAACGATCTGGGCCGTGGCGAAACGCTGGCCCCGGCCCGACATCTCGCGCAGACGCCAATCTTCATAGGCCACGATCATGCGTGACTCGAGCGGGGGGCGGCCCTGACCTTCGTACAATGCCACGTACGCGGATGCGATTTCGAGCGCGGGCAAACGATCGGCCAAGGCGCGCGGCAACGATTCGACGTCGAACGACGTGATCAGCGATTCACTGGTATCGGTCAAAATGCCCGCGGCGCGCTCGGCTTGTCCGCGAAGCGCCCGCTGCTCACGCTCGACCGCATCTGCGATCAGGACGCGCACGCGTTGCCACACGTCCTCGAAGCGCATCCAGCGCCGCGGATCGTTCATCACGCATGGCAAAACGCGACGACGGATGACCGAAGCCGCGTGTTGCCATGCGCCCGCGTCTCCTTCCGCGGCCGCCGTACGCGCCAGCATTTCGTCGAGCAAAGACAGGAGTTCGTGATCGGGAGCGCCCAACGTGGCCAAACGTACGGCGTCCAAGGTCTGCTCGATCCAACCTGCGGGACCCGTCACGCGTGACACGCGCTCCGCGCGGGCGAGCTCGGCGGACAGCTCCTGGCGCCGGCGCGCAAAGGCTTCCTCGAAGGGCAATGGATCGGCATCCAACGCTTGCTGGGCTTCGGGGGGCGCACCCTCGGACAAACAGCCGCAAGACCTACGCTTGACGAAATGCGAGGGCAACAGGCTGCGTCCCACCGCGGGTCTGCCCGCAAGTGAATCGGTCACGAAGTCGAGCGCACTCTCGGCGATGTCCCAGTAGGGTTGGCGCACGGTCGCCAAGCTGGGCGAAGCGCTGCGCGCGTCCTCGCTGTCGTCGAAGCCGACCACGGCGACGTCGTGGGGGACCCGGATGCCACGCTCCTTCAGCGTGCGCATCGCGCCCAGCACCGAGCGATCGTTCGCCCCGGCGACGGCGTCGAAGGAGATCCCGCGATCGAGCAATTCCGCCATCGCCGTGCGGCCCTGTTCGTCGCTGAAATTGGCCGCGATCACCAGCTCGGGCGCGAACGGGATGGCGAACTGCGCGAGCGCCCCGCAGTACGCATCGAAGCGGATCTCGGCTTCGGGGTTATCGGTCGGACCGCGCAAAAACACGATCCGTCGACGATTGTGGACCGTGATCAGGTGCAGGACGGCGTCGCGCATGCCGGCTGCATTGTCAGCTTGCACGAGCGAGTAGCCCGGCACCTCGATGCCCACCGAGCAAATCGCGAGCTCCCGGAACGAGTCCAAGAACTCTTTCATCACCGTGGCGGTGGTGCTCAAGCTGAGCACCACCAAGCCGTCCAGCGCCTCCGGACCGGCCAGATCGAAGCAGCGGTTGCGTTGGCGCTCGTAGCCCGCAAGCGAATGCAGCGAGCCCCCGGCAAAGCAGATCAAGTCGAAGCCACGCCGCTCGCACTCGGCGTCGAACGCCCCCACCACCATGCTCGCGTACTCGTTGTACAGCGCGTCGAGCAGCAGACCGACGACAGGGCGGGGGCGTGAGGCTTTGGGCAAGGCGGGCGCGTGCTTACTGCACGACCTTGAATTCGATGCGGCGGTTCTTCTCGCGCCCGGCGGCGGTCTTGTTGTCGGCGATGGGTTCGTCGGGGCCGGCGCCGCGCGTCTTCAGCCGCTCGGGCGGTACGCCATTGTCGACGAGCCATTGCTTCACGGCGTCCGCTCGTTCCTGAGACAAGCGTTGGTTGACGGCGGCATCCCCCTCGCTCGAGGTGTGACCAGAGATCTCGAGGCTGATGCTCGTGTAGTCCTTGAGCACTTTCGCGGCGTTGGCCAGTACGGCCTTGGACTGCGGACGAATCGTGGCTTTTGCCTTGTCGAAGTAGATGCCCTCGACGACACCCGAGAACTTCTTCACGGCGTCCGGCACCGTGTCCGGACAACCATCCTGATCCTCGAAGCCGTTCTTGGTCTCGGGTTTGTCGATGCACTTGTCCTTGTCATCGAAGATGCCATCGCCATCCGTGTCGCGGATCGGGCAACCATCGGGCTTCACCCCCGCCTCTTTCGGGCATTGGTCACAGGGCAGCGGCACGCCATCCTTGTCCGGATCCGGATCGATGATCGGGCAGCCTTTGGGGGCGGGGCCCGCTTCACGTGGGCAGTAGTCGTCTCGATCGAGAACACCATCCAAGTCGGTGTCGGCCGGACAGCCACGAGGAGCGACCCCCGGTTCCGTCGTACACTGATCTTCGCTGTCCAAGAAGCCGTCGTGATCGGTGTCGGGCGGCGGGGGCGGCGGTTGTTTGCGGCTGCGTTCGGCCGTCGCCGACAAACCCAGTAAAATCTCGAAGGTTTGCGCTTGGCCGTCTTGCTGCACGTTGCGGGTCAGCGTGTCACGCAGATCAAGGCGCGCAGACAGCAGATGGTTCAAGGGCACTTTAGCGCCGATGCCCACGTGCCAAGAAGGGTCGCTGTCGTTCGCCATCAGGCGACTGATCGCGCCTAGCCGCCCGACACCGGCCAAAAGGAACGGCGCGACGTAGGGCGTGGGAGCCTGCAACACGACTTGCGCGCGGAAGGCATACAGCGCGGCGCTGCTCTCGCTATTTTTGATCTTGCTCCCGGCGGTCATCGCTTCGCCTTCGACGCCGAGGAACGACAGCGGGTAGTAGCCGAGCCGCGCGCCGAGCTCGGGTCCTGCGTCGTACTCTCGTTGTCGATAAGCTTCGTAGCGCAGATTGTGATCGGAGCTCGGGAAGATGACGCCGCCAAAAATGCCCAACTCGAGCACGTTGCCCTCGGGGGGCAGGCCGGGCTCGTAAGGATCGAACGGCGCTTCCGCGGGCGCCGATGCACTTGCGGCAGGCGCGCTGGCCGCAGGCGCGGCACTGGCCGAGGCATTCGTCGAGGCGCCCTCCGTGCTCGACAGCGATACTGAACCGGACGTGTCGGCCGTTTGCGCCCATGCGCTGCCCGCCACCGAAAAACTGAACCCCCAGACGACCCATCGAGCTACCGGCTTAGACATTCTAGTCACCCTTCGCCTTCACGATTCGGAAAGGACCCTCACTGCCGCCCACCGCTACCACCTCGGTCTTGGCAAGCCTACGCAAAAAAGGCAAAGACCTCGCGCAAATGCGCTACCTTTCGTGCGTGAGGCGTACCGCTTCAAAATTTCAGCTCGCGCCATCGGCCGCGCTGGTATGTGCGCTTTGCACACATTGCGCGACCTCCAAACCGGACACCGCGCAGCGTCAGATTCCGCCGGCGGTCAGCGTCGCGCCGGTGCCATTGGCAAGCACAGACATCCCCGTTGCGGCTTCTGCGGCCGTTGTCTCGACTGCAATCGCTCCCCCGCCCGCGAGTACGGCGGTTGCGCCGGAGGTGCCGGACGTCGGGCGCGTGTACGCGCGGACGCGTTACGTGTGGATTCGGCCCGAGCCGGACGCGAGCAAGGAGTGGATTGGCTACCTGTGGACCGGTGGCTCGGTCGCTCTGAAGAGCCCCAAGCCCGTGTTCGGCCCCGGGTGCATGAACTGGTACGCGATCGAACCGCGCGGCTACGTCTGTGTCGACGGCAACCGCGCCACCTTGGATGCGAACGACGTGGTGTATCGCGCCGTGCTGCCCTATGCCCCAAACCTGAGCTCGCCCTGGCCTCACCAATACGGAGAATCGCTCGGGCTCAAGACCGAATGGACACTCCCGGGCTCGCCCTTGGCTCTGCCTCCCTTACCCAACGCGATTCACGAACCGCGAAATCGACTACGCCGTCGTTCGACCGTCGCTTACAGCCGTGAGGTGAACGTCGACGGGCACGACTTCTTGCTCAGTGCCGACTATCAATGGCTGCCCAAGGCGAGCGTCACTCCGTATCCGGAAGTGAAGTTCCAAGGACTGAAATTGGGGCAAGACGCGCAGCTCCCGCTGGCCTTTTTCAAGGGCCGCGAGCGCCCCGCATACACGCGCTCCGCAAGCGGCGAATTCACGCTCGCGAGCGAAACCTTCGCTCGCTTGAGCTTCGTCGAGTTGACCTCCGAGCGGCAAGTCGTCGGCAAAGACGGCTTTCTGCGCAGCAAACGCGGCGACCTGTGGCTGAAAGAGAGCGACGCCGTACTGCCGGTGCCGCAAACGAAGACGCCCTGGGGCGCCGACGTGGGCCGTGAGGACAAGACCGGCAACGCACCCAAAGGCCGCGGCACGTGGTTGGAGGTCGCGGTCACGGCCGGCTACATGATCGCGTACGAAGGCACGAAGCCGGTGTTCACGACCCTGATCTCACCGGGTCGCGGCGGCTTCGCCAAGCCCGGAGAGGATCCGATCGAGAACGCGCTCACGCCCACCGGCACCTTCCCCGTGTCCGGCAAGTTCGCGACGGCCACGATGGAAGCACCCGGTGAGTTGATCCACTCGGACGTGCCCTGGGCGCAGAACTTCAGCGGCCCGCACGCGCTGCACACCGCTTACTGGCACGACCGCTGGGGCGAATTCAAGAGCGGGGGTTGCGTGAATCTCTCACCGATCGATGGGCGAGCCATGTTCGAATTCACCGAACCCGTACTCCCGCCTGGGTGGCACGGCGTCCGTTGGCTACCCTGGCTCGGCCCCTCGACGTTGGTCGTGATCCACCGCTAGAAACTAGGCCTTTTCGCGCGCGAGCGAGAGGCGGAGTTCGCGGAGCTCACGGGCAAAGCCGCCGGAGAGGATCGGGAAGCGACACCAGGTCTTCGGATCCAGACTCTCGTCGTCGACGTGGAAGCTCGGCGCGTAGCGCTCGCGCTTCCACTGATTGCGGCTCCAAAGACGGAAGAAACGATCGAGCCAGAGCCACAGATCGTCGTTCGAGTATTGACCGAACTGCGCTCGGATCAAGCTCAGGACTTCGCGCGGGCTGCGCTTGTCGCGGATCGCGGCGCGTTCGATCGCGTCGAGCACCTCGTAGGGCATCAAGTCGGCTTCGTCCGTTTGGGTGGCCGAGGGCGGGCGTAGCTCGGCGGTGGGTGCTTGCACGTTCACCGCCTCGAGCTCAGCAATTGGCTCGAAGGCGTGGGGGCCGCTCTTTTCCAGCCAAACCAAGAAGCGACGTAAAAACGCTTTGTCGATGCCCGCGATCGGACTGAGACCACCCGCCGTATCGCCATCCATCGTGGCGTAGCCGACGGCCGCTTCCGAGCGGTTGCTGGTGGACAGCAGCAGCGCCGAGTTCAGATTGGCGAGAAGCCAAACCGACGGCGCGCGCACTCGCGCTTGGATATTCTGAAGGGCCAGATCATCGCGCTGCCACTCGAGCTTGCGTCCGATTGCCCCTTCGATGGCGGAGACGTAACCGGACACCAGCGGTTCGACGTCGAACTCGAGGTGCGACGCCCCGAGCGCGCGGGCAACCCGAGCCGCGGCCGCACGCGTGACACTCGAACTGTTGCGCGTGGCCTGGTAAGCCGTGGTGAGCAGCACGCCGATCAGCTCGCGCTCCGAAATCAGCCGCGACAGGCCTTCGATGTGTTCGAATTTCGCCGCGAAGCCATCGAGCCCGAGTTCGCGCACGGAAAAGCGCACCATCAGCGCGACCAAGCAGGCGACCGCCGCCGAATCCGCCCCGCCACTCAACGACACGACGAAACCTCGCGAGCGACTCTTGCGACAATAGTCGAACAACCCGAGAGCGATCGCGCGGGCGAATTCTTCCTCTTTCAGCGCACGGGAGCGCTCCCACTCGGCGATCTCTGGCTCGGGAGGAAATGCGTCGACCGTCGGAAAATCGAAGTCGACACGCACGCATTCGCCGGGAGCACTGGCCACGCGCGGTTGAGAGCTGCTCAGCGACGAATGCAGCACACGCGTCAAGTCCACATCGATGACGCCGCTGACCAGCACGTGATCGGCAAAGCTGAAGCGCGGAGCTTGCGCGATCAGCTTGCCCGCGGTGGCGATCAACGCATCCCCGTCGTAGATCGCGCGGCCCGCCTCGTTGCCGAGCAGGTTGGCGTACACGTAACTCACGCCGAACGCGCGTGAACCTTCCAACACCAGCCGACGCCTCACCTCTTGCTTGCCGAACGCAAAATGGCTCGCGCTCGGATTCAAGATCAAATCGACGCCCGTTAGCGAAAGCTCCGCGCCACGACGTTGCGCGACCCAGGCATCTTCACAAATCTCGAAACCGATGCGGACGCCCGCGCAGTCGAAGAAGATGTCACCCAGCGGGACCTCTTGCCCGAACACCGAGAAAGTCGTGCGCGCCCCCGCCGGCCACGGCTTGAACCAACGCGGCTCGTAGTGGATGCCGTCGCCAGAAAGCGCGCGCTTGCACACGAATCCGCACAACTTGCCGTCTGCGATCAGCGCGCACGCATTGTACAGAGCCTTGTTGTGGAACAACGGCAAACCCACGCTCACGAGCAGCCCGCGCGCATGAGGCAGGATTTCTTCGAGCAGCTGCAGCGCCATGGCTTGCGTACCCGGCGCAAGAAAGGCGTCTTCGCAACCGTAACCAGAGATGCAGAGCTCGGGCAGGCAGAGCACGCTCACGCCTTCCGCGCGCGCTTCTTCGATCGCCGAGAGGATGTGCGCGCGATTGCCGTCCCAGTCGAGCGGAGTCTGGTTCAGGGTTGCGGCTGCGACGCGCAGTAGCTTCATGGCGAAGGAGAAGCTAGCAGGTCCGCGAGCCGGGTTCCTGCAATATCAGCGCTCGCGCGCGCGCTTCAGTCGAAGTTCGGCGCCGGGCGCGTGGCCGCGGCGTCCGCCGCTTGACCGAGGTCCTTCCCCGCACGCAAGCAGGAGTAACAATCACTCAGACCGAGGAAGCCGCAGCCACGTCGGTCGTCGAAGCGCTTGAGCACGGGCAGGACGCGCGCGTCACCCTCGCTCGCGGCACGCCCGAGCCAACGCTTCACGCTCGCGCAGCCTTCTTTTTGTGCTTTTGCGAGTTCCAGCAGCAACTTGAGCGCAGGCGAGGCTTTTGCCCTCAGCGCGTCGTCGTCGAGCTGCGCGCGCGCGGCTTTGCTGAGCGTCGCGCGATTCGGCACGGACTTCGACGATTCCCAAACGTCGTAGATCAAGTCGGCGCCACTCGCGCCGAGGCTGCTCGCCGCGAACTTCAACGCGGCCTCCGTCGACGTGGCGTCGAACGCGGCACGGCGCACGTCCGCGAGCAATTTCGGATCTCGACTCAACTCCGGTTTGGCCGCAACGCCCCCCTGATACGCGGACAAGCTCGCCGAGAGGTGATCGAGTTTGGCGTAGCCGCGGCCGAGCGCCAGCCACTCGTTGGCGGCGCGCATCGACTCGGGGCGAGCGCTGAGCTCGGCGAGCGCGGTCTGATCGCCGGCCTCCGCGCGCGCGATCAACTGCGCGAGCTCGGAGTCCTTGGCGACCGCACTGTGCGAGGCATCGTCTTTGATCGTGGAGGCTTCGCTCTTGCCGCCAAACAGCAGAGATCCAATCACGATCAGGGTTGCGATACCGAGCACCGAGAGCAACGCGGAGGCGCCGAATAGCCAAAGCGGGACGCTATGCTTTCCCAGCGAAATGCGGCGTTCGAGCAGCGATTCGTGGAGCCCATTGTGGGCCAAGGCGTGCGGCGTGGTTTCCCCCAAGAGCGTGGGCGCAAAGCCTTGCCGCGGGTCGCCCGCGCTGACGGCCGCCACTTCGGGGCTCGACCGAAACGCTCCGCCGGCGCGCATTACCCCTGAGGATGGCGTCCCCGCGGCGGAGACGGGCGCGCCCAAGATCACGTCGATGCGTTCGATCAACTCGGCCGCACTCTGCACGCGTTCGTCGCGGTTTTTCCGGAGTAGCTGCAAGACCAGATCGCGGATCATCGGGTCGACGCTGGTCGGCAATGGCGGTGGCTCGGCGGTCAGATGCCGAGTCAGAACCACCACGAGGTCGTCACCCTTGAACGGCGACACGCCGGCCAACATCTCGAACAAGATCACGCCGACGGTGTACAGATCCGCGCGCGCGTCCACGAGTTCGCCTCGGGCTTGCTCGGGGGACATGTATTCCGGCGTGCCGAATACGGTGCCGATTTGCGTCAACGCCGGCTGCTCGACGGTCTCTTCGACCTTGATTTTGGCGATGCCGAAGTCGAGCACCTTCACGAAGTCCGGGTCGTCGTCCTTGTCGACCAGCATCACGTTTTCGGGCTTCAAATCCCGATGAACGATGCCTACGCCGTGCGCGGCTTGCAGCGCCTCCACGATTTGGCGTGTGATTCTGAGCGCGCGGGCCGGTGCGAGCGCTCCCGTCCTGCTCACCAGCTTGGCCAAGCTCTGGCCCTCGATGAACTCGAGCACCAAGTAGAACGAGCCGTCCTCCAGTTGCCCGAAGTCGCTGGCGGACACGACGTGCGCGTGCTCGATGCGACCCGCAGCGACCGCCTCGCGCTCGAAGCGAGCCACGACCTCGGGGAAGGCGGTCATCTCCTTGTGCAAGACTTTGACCGCGACCGCCTTGCGCATGTGGACGTGCTCGGCGCGATACACCGCGCCCATCCCGCCGCTGCCGATCAGTTCTTCGATCCGGTAGCGCCCCGCGAGCACGGTACCAAGCAGAGCATCGCGCTCAGCAGACTGATCGTCGTCGCGCAGGCTCACGGGTTCGTATTCTGGGAAGCTTTGCACCGAGAGTCTAGGACTACGGCTAGCGCTTCCCGTTGCCTAAGAGGCGCGGCGAGTTACCGCTGGAATTCGCGGTGATTCCTCGATGTAGGACAATCTTTTCACCGGCCTCGCGACCGCGTGCGTACGCCTCGGATCCATGGCCGACCGCATAGCGTGTCCAACGGATGCGTGGGTGACGCTTGCGAAAGAAGCCATCGAGTGCCGCGTCCCCCACCCAAACCAGCCCCTCGGCCTTGGACTTTTTCCGCTCCCGCTCCAGCCGTTCCCGAAAGCCAGCCATGACGCCGGCTACGAACGTGAGGCGCTTGGCGCCCCTGCCGGACGGTGATCGGCGATACTCACGAAACAATCGCTCGGCCGTCACATTCAGAAATGCATGCACGTACTCGGCGAGCTCCAGGTTTGCCTCCGAGCCGCAGATCTCGAGCAGGCTACCCCGCCGCCCTTCTTGGGCTCGCCAGACCGGCACCCAAATCGCCTGCACGAAGAAGTGATCCGCGAGGATCCCGGCCAAAATGCGTTGTGATTCGTTGACGCGCCCGCTCGGTTCGCCCAGATGCCGAAAGCCGTAGGCCGGCTCGAGGCCGCTGACCGCCAAGTCGATGTTGTACTTGAGCATCAAGCGTTGCGCCGCGCTCATCGCGGCCTGGGCTTCGTGCTCGTTCGGGCTCTCGGCCAGGGCCAAGAGTTTGGCGATGCGTTCGAGCAAGTGCTGGTCGACGGAGGCTTGCTTTCCGACCCCAGGCACCCCCGCTGCGCTGGGATCGATGCCGCGCTCCTCACACACACGCCGAAACACCGTGCCATGCATGGCGTCGTCCGGCTGACCCAAGACTTCGTCGACGTACTGATGGGCCATCTCGTGCTTCAGCACTTCGACCAGGACCCCCCAGCCATGTTCGAGCAGCAGGCTGCGAGCTAGTTCGATGACCCGCAAACCGCCGTGCCAGCGGCCGAGTCGCGAAGTCGAGTCGACGAGCTCGAGCGCCGGACGCGTGAGCTGAAAACGGAACAGGGCGCCATTCAAATCTTCCCAAGTGCGGATAATGGCGTGCAGCGCCGCGCGCTCGAGTTCACCGCTGAGTCGTTCGGTGCGGGCTTCCATGGTCGGACCGGAGTGTGTCATGCGAGAAGCTTTTTGCTAGCATCGCGCCGATGAGCCGAAACGAAGATGCCCTGCGCTACCACCGAGAGGGGCGTCCCGGAAAAATCGAGGTCGTCTGGACCAAACCCGTCGCATCCCAGCTGGACCTATCACTCGCATATTCGCCGGGCGTTGCCGCTCCGTGTCGAGAGATCGCCAAGGACCCGGAAGCGGTCGATCTGTACACGGCGCGACGCAACCTGGTGGGCGTAGTCACCAACGGGACGGCGGTGCTCGGCTTGGGTAACATCGGCCCGCGCGCGGCCAAGCCGGTAATGGAGGGCAAGGCGGTGCTCTTCAAGCGCTTCGCCGACATCGACGTGTTCGACATCGAGGTCGATGAAATCGACCCCGAAAAGTTCATCACCATCGTGCGTGCGCTGGAGCCGACGTTCGGCGCCATCAATCTCGAGGACATTCGTGCGCCCGACTGCTTCGTGATCGAGCGCGCGCTGCGCAAGACGATGAAGATCCCAGTCTTCCACGACGACCAACACGGCACGGCGATCATCACGGCGGCCGCCGTGCGCAACGCCGCCGAGCTGCAAGACAAACCGATGGATACTCTGCGTGTCACTTGCGTCGGGGCCGGGGCCGCCGCCACCAGTTGCATGGAGATGTGGGTGCGCATGGGCGTGCGACGCGAGAACATCACGCTCGTCGACGTAGGCGGCGTTTTGTACCAAGATCGCGGAGATATCGACGAATTTCGGGCCGCGTTCGCCCGACCCAAGAGCGATGGCCGGCGCACCCTGGCCGAAGCGATGGTCGACGCCGACGTGATGATCGGCTTGTCCGCGGCGGGCGTGGTGAATGCCGCGATGTTGAAGACCATGGCCCCGAAGCCAATCATCTTCGCGCTCGCCAACCCCGATCCGGAGATTGGCTACGTGGAGGCATTGCAAGTGCGGCCGGATGCGATCTGCGCCACGGGGCGTAGTGATTTTCCGAATCAGGTCAACAACGTGCTCGGCTTTCCGTACATCTTCCGCGGCGCTCTGGATGTTCGCGCAACGACGGTGAGCGAAGAGATGAAGGTCGCGGCCGCGGAAGCCATCGCCCGCCTCGCGCGCGAAGACGTGCCGGACCAAGTGTTGCGAGCCTACGGACGGCAGCGCATGCGCTTCGGGCGCGACTACATCATCCCCAAACCCTTCGACAATCGCGTCCTTTACTGGGTGGCACCGGCGGTAGCCCAGGCGGCCATGGCGGGCGGCGTGGCGCGCGACCAGATCGACGTGGAAGAGTACAAGGAGCGCCTCTACCGCACGATTTCGCCCACACGCCGCGTGCTGTGGACGATCACGGAGACCGCGAAGAGCGACCCTCGGCGCATCGTCTTCCCGGAGTCGGAGAGCGACAATATCTTACGCGCTGCACAGCGCGTACTGGAAGAGGGCATCGCGCAACCGATTCTGCTCGGTGTCCCCGAACGAATTCACGATCAAGCCCGAAAATTAGGCCTGCACTTGGAGCAAGTGACGATCGTCGACCCGCGCGCGAGCGACCGGCTCGACGCGTATGTCGACGGCTATTGGCGCAAGCGAGAGCGCAAAGGCGTGACGCGGCACGCGGCCTACAAGGAGATCCGCCGCTCGCGCACCGCTTTCGGTTTGATGATGCTCGAGCTCGGTGACGCCGACGGCTTGGTGGCGGGCGTGCGCCAAGACTACCCCGCCACCATTCGCCCCGCGCTGCAGATCATCGGCACAAGTGAAGGGGTGCGCCGCGCAGCAGGCATGTACATGGTGATCGCGAAGAGCGGCGTGCGCTTCTTGGCGGACACCACGATCAACATCGAACCCGACGCCGATACGTTGGCCGAAATTGCGATCCTCGCCGCCCAAACCGTCAGCGACCTCGGCTTGGAGCCACGCGTGGCCATGCTCTCCTTCTCGAACTTCGGGGACGCGCCGCACGCCCAATCGCAGAAGGTCGCCGCCGCGACGGCGATCGTGAAAGAGCGCCGACCGGACCTGATGATCGAAGGCGAGATGCAAGCCAACCTCGCGCTGGACGAAGAGGCGCGTGCGCCCTACCCGTTCAGCCGGCTCAAGGGCGCGGCCAACGTGCTCATCTTCCCGAACTTGGACGCCGGCAACGCCGCCTACAAGCTGCTGGGCGTGATCGGCGACGGTGACGTGATAGGCCCGATCGTTCTGGGCATGAGGAAGCCGGTCAACGTTCTACAACAAGGGGCAAACGTGGACACAATCGTGCACATCACCGCGATCACCGTGGCACGCTCGATCCGACTGGATGCGCGCGCCAAATAGGGCCGGTTCGAAGCCGTCCCCCGCATGAGTGGACGGTGCACCGGGTCAGCGATCGACTCGCCAGTCGAGCCGCGGGGGGCGCACACGCATAGTCATTTCTTCGAGCGCTGTTCGCTCGGATGCAAGCCGACGCATGTTGCCGGGGCAACAGCGTCGCGTTCGCGAAATCCACGCCGTTCTCGGGGCCAGCTCTCTGCTCACTTGAAACAAGCGCGAATCCGGTCCGAGGGGCATCAGCCATGGGAGGGCGGGTGCCGCGTCCGATGAGCAAGATCGTACAAGCTTTCCAGGGGCCGCATCTGGGACTAGCCACGCCAATCGCAATCGGGCTCGACCCAAATCGTGGCGAGATGCTACAGAACCGTCAGTTAGGATGCGCTGTCGCTATCACGCACTACTTCAAATAGTCGGCTTTTTGGCGGTGGTGGCCTTTCATTCCGAGGTCACGTTCATGGGCAGCGGCTGGTTCGCGGTGGAGCTGTTCTTCGCGCTCGCGGGCTACAACATGGTAGGTGCATTGCAGCAGCGCTCGACCCTCTCGCGCTACGCCTGGGCGCGATACCGTCGGCTCGCGCTTCCACTGCTGCTGCTCGTGCCGGCGGTAGCGCTACTGGTCATCGTGGGCTCGAGCGCAGCCGCGACCTACGCCGTGGCCGCTCCCCTCCAGCTGCACAACCTGACGCGCGTGGGGATGACCGAGGTCCGCGACCTGGACATGGCTTGGATGCCCACTTGGTTCGTCGCCGCACTTTTTCAGCTTCAATTGCTGGCATTTCTTCTGCGCCGTGTTCTGGTCAGCGCATCATTGAAGCTCGTTCTCTCGGGTACCGCGGCGTTGGGTTTGGGGTTTCGGTACGCGCTTGGTGAAGTGTTGGACGGCGGTGATGGCTCGCTCTCATTCTCCGCGGCCGATGCGCTGTACTGGGCGCCGATCACCCATGTCGAGGCGCTGGTGGGCGGCGTTCTGCTCGGCCTTGGCCGCTTCAACTCGGGTCGGATCATTTCCGTCACGCTGTTCGCTTGCCTGGGCGCGTTTGCGGTCGCTTTCTTCAGCGAATACCCGTCACTCGCGTTTCCGCTCGGCCTGGGCGACAGCGGCGAGCACGTCTGGGGCTATTTGGTCTTGGCTACGTTCGCCGTCGTTTTGATCGACAAACGGCAGCCGTTGGCACGTTGGGTCCTCGGCTGGCGGCTCGCTCCGAGCGTCGACCGAGCCATCGCAATCGTTTCGCAGTACACATTCGTCGCCTATCTTGCCCACGGCTCCGTGCTCGCGGTGTCGACCTACGCGCTGCAGCGCGTCTCAGGTGGCGCGGCCTTCCTAGTCTCCACTCTGGGGCCGATCGTCTCGATGCTGTTCGTGGTAACGACTTCGATGCTCATCTCGGCCCTGTTCGCGCGGCTGCTCGAATCGCGGCGCCGCGCACGGGTGGCTCAGTAGCGCGTCGGCGTGCGTGGGTTCGACGCCGACGCGCGCATTCCGCGCCGCGCCTGATGAGATTGTGAGACCCGTGAGTGAGTTGTGAGGGCTCTGATGAGGTTGTGAGACCTGTGAGCGGAATTGCGTCGTTGGCTCGCGGCAGTCGCGCGCGCTCCAGGGAGAGTTCGATGGCGGGCCTTGAGCTCTGTCAATTCATCCGGTAACGTGCCGCACTGCAATGTCTCCCGTGGGAAAGAGTGGCCAGCGTTTGCTGTTCCCGCTGCTGATGCTTGCGATCTTTGCCGCGACGGCCGTGATAGGCGGGCATCAGCTGGCCGCGCATGGGATGTTCGACGAACCCAACAACGTGTTGTTCGAAGCCGATTGCAGCCGCGTAGTCGAAAACACGACGAGCCTGTCGGGTGAGCAGGGCCGCACTCGCGTCCATCCACTGCATGTCTTGCTGCTCGCGCCGGTCGGGTCGCTACTGGCCCGAGTGTTCGGCGCACAACTGGTGACCGTGCTGATCACCGCGCTGGCCGGTGCGGGGCTCCTCTACAATGTCGAGCGGATCTTGGCGGAACAGCTCAGGCTGGATTTGCCAGATCGCGCGCTCATCGTTGCGCTCTTGGGAGTCTCGGCGAGCCAGGTAACCTTCACGATGGTCCCCGACACCCACCTGTTGTCGGCTTTTGCGCTCTCGGGCATGGCGCGTACGCTCACCCCGGGTCGGCTGGAGCGGGTGGAACGGAACTCCGAGTCGACCTGGCAGTGGTTGAAGGCCGGCGGCGCCGCCCCGATCGCCTGGAGTGTGCTCGGCATCGGCATGCTCGCGACCAACGTGATTGCGGTCGCGGTGCTTCACTACTTGCACGGGCCAAGTCGGTTTTGGAGTCGCATTTGGCGAACCAGCCTATGCACGGCCGGCGCGCTCGGGGTGGTCTTCTCCTTGCACCTCGCGCAGCGAAAACTCTGGCCGCCCACGCCGTTCAGAGAACACAAATTCGTCGTTCATCGCGGCTCATCTGCCGATCGGGCTCCGAAGGTCGTGGTCGCGCCAACCGCGGTTGGACCGCGTGCCAACGCGTTCTCACCACCCCCGCCGCCCAACGTTCGTCCCGCCGATTTTTCGTTGTCGAACTTCACCCCCTACGTGAAGTGGGTTTGGACGACCAATAACAGGTTCATGACGCCGCCCGCCCAATGGCCGCAACGGCTAGTGGAATTGCTACCAGAGTTTTTCTGGATTCCCTTTTTCGCTCCACGCTTTGGTTTGACCCCCAAACCCAAGACCGATCTGCTGGGGGCTACCTTCGAGCCTTCAGACTTCGACTTCCGGTTGCCGGGGCTGATTGGCCTCGCGCTGGGCATGCTCATCGTCGGCCGCGTCCTCGCCGCGGGCGGGCTGCGGCCCCCGCCGCACGCACGGCCATTGCTGTTGTTCTGCGTAACGCTGATCGGCACGTACCTGTTCATCGTTTCCTGGTACGGAGACGAAGCATTTCTATTTTCACCCAACTGGGTGTTCGCCACCGTACTCACCATTGCGGCGAGCTACGCGACCGCCTTGCGCGAGCGGCCGCAGCTTCAGCGTCCAGTACGCGCGGCGTTGCTCTGCGTTTTGGGGTTGATGATCGTCAACTCCGCGCTACACATCCGCGATCTGTTCGCGCACGTTGGGTAAGCGTTAGCGTGGTTTGGCGGGAGGCTCGCTCGAAATCAGTTCCCATGACGCGTGCATTCACTGGTAACATGGGTCGCATCGAATGAGCCAGGGCGTGGGCATAGGTCGTCTCCGCTTCAGCCCGTTGGGAATTCGCTTGTTCGGCTTCTGGCTGATCGCGTTGGTACTGTTCGTCGTCGGGTGGTGGTGGCGACCCGCGGGGCTGCGGGGCACCAGCCCGGCGCCGTCAGCGGCGTCGGTAGCGGCGGCGCCGAGTCAAACTCCGAACCCAGCCGCGGGCACGCTTCGACAACGCATTTTCGAGCGTGACGACTCTTGGGCGGCGATGCGCGCGGCGCTCGATCAGCGGCGAGAGCACGCGGGCCAGCCGCTCTATGCGCCAGTGCTAGCGCGCTGTCTCAAGTTCCAATACCCACCGTCCAGCTTGCTGGCGCTCGATGCGATCCAGGCGTTGTTTGGTTTGGCCGCGACTTCGAACCTGGTCTTGAACTCGATGTCGTTCCTATTCTTGGGAGCGCTCCTATTTGCCACCTACATGTTGGCAAGGCCTGCCCTCGCGCCCTTCGCGGAGGCCCCGCTCGACCACCTGCTAATCTTCGCGCTGGGGCTCACCTACTACCCCGTACTGAAAGGTCTAGAGCTCGGTCAAATTCAGACATGGCTGAGCGCGTTGTTCGCGCTTGCGCTGTGGGCTTACGTGCGCGGGCGCCGTGTTGCGGTCGGCATTGCTCTCGGCATCATCGTCAGCATCAAGCCGCAGATGGGCGTATTTTTGTTGTGGGCGCTGCTGCGTCGCGAAAAGCGCATGGCGCTGGCAATGGGCAGCACGCTTGCGGCCCTCGGTCTGCTCTCCTTGGCGCGCTACGGGTTAGCAGCGCATCTCGAGTACCTAGAGCTCGTCCGCCTGTTGAGCCGTGGCGAGGCGTACGCGCCCAATCAGTCGTTCAACGGTCTATTGTTGCGAGCGCTGCATCTGGGTAACATTCGAGATTTCTCGTGTCACGACTTTGCCCCTGACAACCCATTGGTGCACGCCGGGACCGTCTTGAGCTCGCTGGTGTTGCTCGGGTTCGCTCTGCTCTACCGGCGCAAATGGCACGCCAACAACCCCGGCGCCAGCATGGGGCTCGCCGGTCTCTGCTTCACGATCGCGTCGCCTATCGCTTGGGAGCACCACTACGGAATCTTGCCGCCGGTCTTCGCGGTGGGCCTGGCCACCTTGGCCTGCCAGCCGAAAGGTCGGGGGTCGTGGAAGTGGGTCGCCCTGGCGGCGGCTTGGTTGTTGTCAGTGCGATTTGCGGCGCTCGGCACGCTCGCCAACAGCAACGTCAACTTCCTGCTATCTCACCTGTTCTTCGGAGCCCTGACGTTGATCGCGCTACTGCACTTCTTGCGCAGACCAAATCCGGCGTCCGCACCGCCCGTGATTCAAGGTTCGACGTAGCGCCAGAGCCCCGACCGGAAACGTTCATACGGTGGCGCGCGATGCGGCGACGCAAGCGATCCCTACGATGATCACCGCCACGCCGAACCATTGAAAGCCGCTGATCTGTTCGCCGACGACTTGCCGCCCGGCCAAACAAGTGGCGACCGCGGTCGCACCGATCACGATCGGATAAGCGAACGACAGGTTAGCGCGCCCGAGAACGAGCACGTAAAGTAGGGTGCTAAATCCGTACGCGGCGACGCCTCCGAACAACCACGGATTGATCAAGCTGCGTCCCGCCCCGAGCTTGAGGAAAGTTTGGGCCACGGTGTTTAGTACGACGATGGCCACCATCAAAAGCCACATGGAGGTAGGTGTACGCATGTAGTCGCAGGCTACTCCAACTCGCGTACACGGCCTAGAGATGAGCGCCCGTCACCGCGCGCCTCACGCGGTGCACTCATTCGAGACCGCTCGGTCGAAGAAACCAGTCTGAAACGCCCGCACGCTGTATGGGGTGTCTACTTCTATCGAGTTCGCGCGGATGAGTCGAAAATATACCTAGCGAGCTCACGACTGTCGGCATCTCGGCCGGGCTTCGTCTCGGTCATTGGCTCGCGTGAACCGAACGTGAGCGCGCTTGGGAGCGGCGTTTGCCTATTCCGGGCCGCAGCGAGTAGAACTGCCGCGAACACACTTACATGCGCGCTCTGGCTACCATCGCAGTTTACTTGGTTTACGCGGCGGCCCTCACGGTGGGGCTTGCGCTCATTCGCCGGCGCTCCAACGCTTCGCCGACGAGTCGCTCATGGCGCGCCTACGTCGCGATCGCGGCCGGGCTGGGCTTGTGCACATTCGTCATCGCCGAGCCGTTGAAAGACCTCTTTCAAGACTTCTTGGAGGCCTACTACGCCGGCGGTGTCGCCGTGCTTTCCGGAGCGACCAGCGCCGAGCAGCTGTACTCACAGGGAGTGAACGGCTTCGTGAACGCGCCGATCGGTGGCGCTGTCTTTGCGCCGCTGTCGCTGTTGCCCGACCGCATTGCCGCGGTCGTCTATCTCGCGATCGGGGTGCTGGCGTCGGTCGCGTGCTGGCGGCTGCTGGTGCGCGTCGCTGACTTAGACTCGCACCGCGCGCTGATCCTGGGCTTCTGGATGTTGACCAATGGCCCCTTGATGAACAGCCTCAAGGAGGGCAACACCAGCCACTTCGCGCTGTGGGCGATCGCTGCGGCGATGCTGTACGTGCGCGATGGCAAAGATGCGCGGGCGGGCGCCCTGCTGGCGGCGCTCAGCGTCTTCAAGCTGCCCCTCGTGCTGTTTTTCGTGTGGGCCGTGCTGCGCGGACGTTGGCGGCTCGCGGCCAGCGGCGGCGCGGTGCTGGCGGGCGTGGCCGTCACCTCGATAGTCTGGTTTGGCTGGGGGGTGCACGTTGCTTGGTACGAACAATTCGTTGCGTCGAGCGGGCGAAGTCTGGTGGTGGCATTCAACAACCAATCCTTCCCGGCGTTCTTCCAGCGCTTTGTTGAACCAACCGGAACACTGTGCAATTGGGAGCCGATCCCTCTCGACCGTCGAAGCCAGCTCTTGAGCAGCCTGGCGCGCGTCGCGCTGCTGGCGGCGGCGGTGCTCGCCTCGCTCTGGCCACGGCTGACGACGAGAACCGTTCAACGCAGCAGCAGCCTGGCGACCGAGCTCGAGATGGCGATGGTTGCCATGCTGGCCTGCCTCACCAGCCCACTCGCATGGTCACACTACTACTGCTGGGCGCTGCTCGCGATTGCGCTGCTGCTCGCGGGTGGCGAACGAGCAGAGTCGCGCTCGGCGCTCATCACTCAGCGAGTCGCCACTGTTTTGGTGTCGCTGCCCGTAGCATGGCCCTGGTGCTCGCCCGCAGGTGCGCTGACCGTGCCATATCTGTTGTTCGTCTCGCACTATCTGCTCGGGGCGATTTTGTTGTTCGGCCTGCTCGCTCGGCGTCGGGCAGGTGCACCGCTCTCGGCCGCCGCGGAACCCGCTCGCTGAAGCTCACCGCGAAACGCGCCGCTTGATACTCGCAGCCAGTGCCACTGCCACCGCCACTGCCGCCAGCAGACCGCCAGGCCGCGGAACGGTCGAGCAACCGCAGCCGCTGTCTTCGCTACGGGCGGCGGCGACCGCAGAGTCGCCGCCATTCGATCCCAAGTCCGAACCGCCCGTGTTGGAGGAAGGCTTGCCGCCGGTCGTTGCTCCGCCGCCGCTGCTCGTGCCGCCAGAGGCCTGAGACCTGCCGCCCTGGGCGCCCGAGCTGGAGCCACCGCTGCCCGCGGTATCGAGCGGAACGCTGGCGGTCCCTCCCCCCCCGCTCAACTCGCCGAAGCCGAGCAAAGCGTACCCGAGCGCGGGCAAGCTCACGCTGTACGCCGTCGCGGTCACCGCCGCGCCCGGAGTGTTCGTTACGAGGTCGAGCGGGACGTCGCCCGGCGCGATGCCCGTGCCGCTGAGATCGACCTGCAGCATGCTCGGCTGCTTCGCGAAGTTGTACAGGTTGAGCGCACGGGCGGTGCCGTCCGTGCTCACCCGGACCACGCCGTAGGTCAACTTGTTGGCGCCCGTCGGAACTCGCTTGCGGGACGCGCCGGGGGCCTCCGCCGTAGTTCGGGCCAGGGCGGCGAAGACAGCATCGTATTGCTTCTGCGTGTTTTCGTCGAGCAGCTTGTAGATTTCGTCGTAATCGATCTCCATCGCGGCGCCGTTGCCCGCCAACACGGCCGCTTCGAACGCGCGTTCGCCTGCCGTCATGTCGGAGTAGTTCGACACGGCCTTCGCGCCCCGGCCAGCGGCGCGGCGGGCGTCTAGATAGGTCGCAAAGTGCGCCTCGAGCTGGTCTACGGTCATTTCTCCCGAGACCACGTCGGTTGCGACGCTGCGGTCGTCCGTGTCTCCGCTCAACAGCACGTGCGTGAGCCCGATCGTGTCGCTTTCTTCGGCGTTGCCGAACGAGGCGAGCGGGCCTTCCCGCAGCAGATACTTCTGCCCGGGCGTGTAGCTGTTCGGATAGGTGACGAGCACGTCTTTCAGGATGCTGGGAGTCTGGCCCCAAAAGCTCTCGAGCGAATCGTACTCGAAGCCATCGACGCCGAGAGTCAGCCAAAACGCGATCACCGACTTGACGTAAGCTCTGCCGTCGGCGTGCCCCAGATGGATGGCCGGCCGCCCCCAACTGGTCGCGTAATAGGAGTCCGCCACGTCGCTGTGCTCCCAACCACCATAGTCCTGCACCTCGTCCGACGGATTGGCCGCCCACAGAAAGGTATTGGCCTCCGGCGAGGCGACGCCGGCTTTGTGGTCTTGCTGAGCTTTCAACCAAATTGCGTTCTCCGGATCCACGAAGAGCAGCCCCATGTAGGCGACCACGCCCATCCCTTTGGCGTGCGCGGCCACGGCCATTGCGCGGAAGTCCTCGACGCTGCCCGTATTCGGATTGGTCGAAAAAAAGTCGACCGCAGGCACCCCGCGGTACTCCTCGCTGGCGCGATACGGACAATAGATGATCAGGTTTCGGACGCCACGCGCAGAGTAGTAGTTCGATTCGATCTTCGATTTTATGCTGGCGAAGGTCGTGCTGCTCTCGCGAACGTAGTGGTAGAAGCCCCCGGTCTGCCTCATGAAGAACGGTTCGTCTGCAGCCTTGGCGAGGGCCGAGTACGAACAGGTCAGGGCGATCGCGACGCAGCCCAACGCGGCTGCCGCCATTCGACGCCAGTCTCCCTTACCCAATAGAGACGTCTTCATGCGAGCAGTTTGGCAGCTCCGCGCGCCGCAATCAACGCCAAGCTCGACCTCGTCATTGCCACACTCGCGCCAAGCCCAGGGCAAACTCGAGGCGGCGCTTGCACAATGTAGGCAAGGTCGCGGCCTAGGGCGCACGAATTGACGAGTCGGTCGATCAGCGCCTGCTGCAGGGACGTACATGCTGCATGTATGCAACCGAGAAACGACGAAGCCAGCCGCGAGGGCGATATCGACTCAGCCGGCTCTCGCCCTTCGCCCACTCGACCGGGACGAGGCCGTCTAAACCTGGCGGGTAGCTCGCCGAGCCGCTCACCATTGCGCTCCAGGCCAACCCGCGGTTGGCCAGCGGGTGGCTTCTAGCGACAGAGGAGCGCACGGCAGTTGCCACGAGGCGCGGGCGTCGTGTTGTCGCAGAAACAGCCCCGCAACAGGTGAGGCGCCTCTCGGGCGGGCACCGCGATGTCAAGACCTCACCGGCGTCGCACCCATCGCATGCCATCGCATGCCATCGCATGTTTGGGTGATGGGATGATCGACGATAGCCGACGCGGCGTCCGCGCGGCGGATAGCGAGGATAGGTAGATTGTCGGCTTCGAATGTCGGAGCCTTCGCCGCAAAACCTTGCTACAGTCGCGCCGTTCTACTTAGTACCAGGGATGACATCCAAAGCAGATCTTAGGCGCGCGGGGGAGAAGTACCTGCTCGTGGGTGCGGTGCTCTTCTACGCAGTTTACGCGGCGCGAAACGCGTTCGTGATCAAAGGAGAAGTTTACTTCTCGCTGTTCGACGACGCGATGATCTCCATGCGGTACGCGCAAAGCTTCGCGGAGGGACACGGGCTGGTTTGGAACCCTGGTGAGGCGCCCGTCGAAGGCTACACCAATTTCTTGTGGACCCTGTTGATGGGGGGAGCGCACCTCACCGGCCTTCCCGACTCCAAGGTCTCGTTGCTCGTCGTTGCGATCTCGGCCGCATGCTTGGTGGCCAATGCGTTCGTGGTTCGCGCCGTCACCGATCGAATCAGCGGCGGCAATCCACTCGCGAGGCTAACGGCGTTCGCCCTGACTCTGTTCAGCTACCCACTGATTTTTTGGTCGCTGCGCGGTATGGAGGTGGGGTTTCTGACGTTGCTCGTCGATCTGGCTCTCTTGGCCAGCCTTGACCTGAACCAGCGCTTCCGCGGCCGCAGCGTCGCGGTACTGTGCGCGGCGTGCATGCTGGCGGTGCTTACCCGCCCCGATAGCGTCACGCCCGTCGCCGTGGTGGGCGCGTTCGCGGTGCTGACGAGCAGCGCGCGAGATCGCATCAAAGTAGCGCTCGCACTAGGGTCGAGCGTCGGCCTCACGCTGGCCGCGCACACCGCGTTTCGCTACGTTTATTACCACGATACGCTGCCCAATACTTACTACCTGAAAATGACGGGCACGCCGCTCGGCGCGCGGTTGATCGTGGGCGCGCCGGCGCTCGCCAGGAGCATTCTACTCGAGCTGTGGCCGCTGTTGCTGTTGCCCGTCGCGGCGCTGATCCGGTCGCCGCAGCGGCTCGCGGCGCGCGGACGTCAACTCTTGCTCGTGCTGCTGCTGACGCAGTGCGCCTATTCCGTCTACGTGGGCGGCGACGCTTGGGAGCACCTCACCTTAGCCAACCGCTACATCTCGATCGCGCTGCCCGCTGGCTTCGTGCTCTCGTCGGTTTTGATCGCCGAGCTGCTGGAGGACGCCGCGCGAGCAGAGTTGCGTTTCGTCGGTCTGCTGAGCGCGGCATGCGCGCTACTCAGCCTGTCGAGTGCGGTCTTTTATCACTTCACGACCACACCGTTCGCGGTCAGCCACGTGCGGACGGGGCAGCTCGTGCCTTATGCAGCCATCGACCTCGCGATAGCGGGCGCGGCGCTCTACATTTGGAAGAGAGAGCTACCGAGCAGCGAGCTCCGGTCGTGGGCGCTCGTCGTTGCGCCGCTGTGGGTCGCCCTGAACGGCATGGCCTTCGCGAGCTGGAAGAAGAACCACGCCGCCGTCATCGATCAAGAGATGGCGCGCATCGGTATCCTCGTGAAAGAAGCCTCTCGTCCGAACGCGCGTATCGCGGTGACTTATGCGGGCGCTCCGCCCTATTTCTCCCGCCGCCCCAGCGTGGACTTGCTCGGCAAATGCGACGCTGTCGTGTCGCGCCAGGCTTCGTATCTACCGTTCTTACCGGGACACTCGAAATGGAATTACCACTACAGTCTCCCCACTTACCGCCCCGACCTAATCTTGCAGACGATCCGCCTCAACCAGCGCGATCGGGCTTATTTCGCGGAGCTCGGCTATGTACGCCTTCCAAACGGAGTGTACATCTTGAAGGATTCACCTGCGGTCGACGCTCAGGCCATCGCGGCGATCCCCTTCCAGATGCATCACATCTTCGAAGAGCGATGACTACCGGGTTGCAGGCGCCCCGCCGCCGCCGCGCGAAATTCTGCCTAGTAGCCACGTCGCCAATGCGATAAACAACCCCCATGAGCACTCTCGTCGACGAGATGGGGCCACTCGCTGCGGTATTGCAAGCCGTCAATGAACTCGCGACGCAGTACAGCGGCGGTTACCCGACGCTGAGCGTTTCGATCCTGAGGAACTACACGGTCGAGGGGATCGAACCGCTGTTCAAGTACCTCGCGTTCAAGTCTGGCTTGGAGCCGCGGCTCAGCATCGGCGAGTACGACAACGTGCGGCAAGAGGTGCTGGACCTCGACTCACATGTCTACGCTACCAAGCCCGACGTGATCGTGCTGTCGCTGCTGATCGAGCATTTGGACCCGGGCTGTCTGCGCTCGGGCTGGGATCCGGCGCTGGCGCGCGATGCGGTGTTGTCTACCCTCTCCGACTTGGTCGAGCGCTCTCGCGCGTTGATCATGGTCAACTCGCTTTTGCCGCCGATTCACTTCGAGCAGGCGCTGCTGGCGCCCACGGACGCCGAGCATCGAGTCAATCAGGTTCGTGGCATCAACGCAGAGATTCGGGCCTTCGCCGCACGGCATGCCCACCAAGTCTTCGTGATCGACTCCGAACGCATCCTGAGCCAGCTCGGCGAAGAACGCAGCTTCGATTATCGCTTCTGGTATATGTCCCGCGCTCCTTTCAAAAAGGACTTTCTCGCGCGCTTCGCATGGGAAATCGTGCGCGCGGGGCGGGCACTCAAGGGCAAGGCCAAAAAGGTCGTCGTGCTCGACTGCGACAACACGCTGTGGGGCGGCGTCGTGGGTGAAGACGGCTTGACCGGCATCAAGCTCGACCCATTCGAATATCCAGGGCGTTGCTTCTACGATTTTCAAAAGAGCATCCTCAACCTCATCGATCACGGCGTCATCGTGGCAGTGTGCAGTAAGAACAACGAGGCCGACGCGCTGGAGGTGTTCGACAACCACCCCCACAGTTTGCTGCGCCGGAACCACTTGGCCGCCTGGCGCATCAACTGGACCGACAAGGCGACCAACATCGCGGCACTGGCGAGCGAACTCAACCTCGGACTCGATAGCTTCGTGTTCGTCGACGACAGCGGCATCGAGTGCGACCAGGTGCGCAGCGCCTTGCCCGACGTGACGGTCATTCAAGCGCCCAAGGCCGCCTTCGAATTGCCGCGGTTGCTCTACCGCGACGGTTGGTTCGACGGCCTCGTGCGCAGCGCAGAAGACGCGAAGCGCACTGCCTCATACGTGGCAGAACGCGCTCGCAGCGAGGCCCAGACCAGCTTTGCTTCGACCGAAGAGTACCTCGCCTCGCTCGAGCTGAGGGCGATCATCCACGCTGCACCGGCGGCCGAGCTCTCCCGAGTCGCACAGCTGTTGGGCAAGACCAATCAATTCAACTTGACCACGCGGCGTCACTCGGAGGCTGTGGTACGCGAACTGGCCGACTCTGCGGATGCGGCCGTCTTCACCCTTGCCGCCGCGGATCGGTTCGGTGATTTGGGGCTGGTCGGCGTGCTGATCGCTACCCGTCAGGGCGAACAAGGCACGATTGACAGCCTGTTGATGAGCTGCCGCGCGCTCGGGCGAAAGCTGGAGTTCGTGTTCGTCGAGCATTGCTTGGCCGAGCTCGAAGCCCGCTGGCCCCTGCGCAGCTGGCGCGCGGCTTACCTCCCAACGAAGAAAAACGTGCAGGTCGCCGAATTCTGGGATCTGCTCGGGTTCACTCGCGTCGGCAGTGAAGAAGGTGGCGTCGCATACGAACAAAGCGTTTCGAAACGACAGAAAACGAGCTATCCCTACGTGATAGTTTCGGGAGCCTGATCATGTCCATCGAAGAGCGTGTACGGAACGTCATCGCACAGGTGTTCAGCCTTGATAAAGCCGAGGTCTCACCGACCGCGTCCCAAGAGACGTTAGAGAAGTGGGATTCATTTGGTCACATGAATTTGTGCGTCGCGATCGAAGAAGAGTTCCGCGTCAGGCTCGACGACACGCAAATCGTGGAAATGACCAGCGTCCCGAAAGTGGTGCAGGTCCTCTCTGGGCTCGCATTGAAATAGGTCGTTGATTTAGCGGAGAGCGGCGGCACGACCGCTTGCACCATGGCGTTCAACTCGTTTCACTTCCTCGTCTATTTCCCGATCGTCTTGGGGTGCTATCACGCGCTGCCGCACCGCTTCCGCTGGATGCTGCTGCTCGCCGCCAGCCTCTATTTCTACATGGCCTGGCGCGCCGCCTACGTGGTGCTTCTGCTCGGTGCGATCCTCGTCAGCTATCTGGCCGGCATTTGGATAGAGGAAGCAGAGGCGCCGGCTCTCAAGCGGCGCCACTTGGCGTTCGGCTTGACGGTGCTGCTCGGGAATCTCTTCGTCTTCAAGTACTTCAACTTTTTCAACGATTCCGTCCGGGCCGTCGTCGAGCTGATGGGCCTGCACTATGGCCTGGGTGCGCTGAAGCTCCTGCTGCCAATCGGCATCTCGTTCTACACGTTTCAGAAGGCATCTTACCTAATCGACATCTATCGCGGTAAGCAGAAGGCCGAACGGCATCTCGGGATTTTCGCGCTCTATTCGTCGTTCTTCCCGCAGTTGGTGGCAGGCCCGATCGAGCGCGGCCCGCATTTGCTGCCCCAGTTTCGTGAGGAGCATCGATTCGACTACGCTCAAGTTGCTTCGGGCTTGCGCTTGATGGCCTGGGGTTTCTTCAAGAAGACGGTCGTGGCTGATCGGCTGGCGCCGTTCGTCAACAACGTGTATTCCAATCCCACCGAACAAGTAGGCACATCGCTTCTGCTCGCGACGTTGTTCTTCGCGTTTCAAGTCTACTGTGACTTCAGCGGCTACTCCGACATCGCGGTCGGTTGCGCGAGGACAATCGGCTTTCGGCTGGTCGACAACTTCCGCCAGCCTTACTTCTCTTCGTCGATTCAAGAATTCTGGAAGCGCTGGCACATCTCGCTCTCGTCGTGGCTCACCGACTATGTCTACACGCCGTTCACGCGCGCTCGCTGGCTGAAGATGCACTGGTATCCGAAGCTGCTCTTGAGCTTGCTGCTGACGTTCCTCGTCAGCGGCTTGTGGCACGGCGCCAATTGGACGTTCGTGGTCTGGGGCGCGCTGCATGGCTCCTACCTGATCGGCGCCCTGCTTCTGCAGAAGCAGCGCCTGCGCGCGGTAAAGGCGCTCGGCCTGGACCGCCAGCCGCGACTGCTGAAGTGGATCAACATTGCGTCTACGTTCGCCTTGGTGTGCATTGCGTACATCTTCTTCAGGGCCAACACGCTGTCCGACGCGTTCTACGTGCTGGCGCACGGCTTCGCGTCGATTCCGCAGCTGCGTTTCGGCTCGATTTCGCAGTTCGATCATTACGCACACAACGAGTTCGTGCTGGCCTGTCTCGGTATCGGCGTGGTCATGCTAAATGACTACGTGACACTCAACGACTTCAAGCTCGTCAAGGATCTGTGGCAAAAGCCCTGGGTGCGACGCAGCTTCGACTTTGCAATCACGGCCGGCATCGCGTTGTTCGGCGCATTCTATGGCGGAAAACAAACCTTCATCTACTTCGAGTTCTGAGCCACCGGGGCCCCGCTGGCCGGCGCTGAAGGTGCTGCTTCGAGTCCTGGTCACAGCGCTCGAGGTGGGTGCGCTGATGGCTGTGATCTTGTTCGTGGTGCCGGACGGCAACGACTACGCCAAGGTGACGATCGACAAGCATGAGCGCTTGAACAGCGCGCAAGGTTCGAAGGTCGTCTTCGTCGGCGGCTCCAACCTCGCCTACGGATTGGACAGCCCGAGCGTCGAACAGGCGCTGGGCCGTCCGGTCGTGAACATGGGGATGAACGCTTACCTCGGCGCGCGCTTCTTGCTGGAAGAAGTCGCGGGGGCGTTGAAAGCCGGCGACACGGTGGTGCTCTCGTTCGAAAATGAGATGTTTCGAGTTCAGAGCGAGTTCGACGCGGTCGACGGTCGCAACACCGACATTTTCATGATGGTCAAGACCCGGCCCGCATCGTGGCGGTTTCTGCCGAGTGGGTCGCAGCGCCAAGTGCTGACGGCGGCGCCCGAAGTTCTGCAACTGAAAACACTGCGCATCCTCGGCGATCTGGCGCATTGGGGCCGCGAGCCCAAGCTGCTCGATCGCATCGAGATGCGCGAAGGGTTCAACGCCCACGGCGATCTAGTCAGTCACGTCGGGGTCGCTTGGCCCGAGCCGCTCGACGCCGGCACGAACCTCGCGGCTTACCCGCTCGACCCGCGAATTCCTGTGCTGCTTCGCGAGTTCCGGACGCGGCTCGCGACGCAACAGGTCCAGGTGTTCCTGCTCCCACCACCCCTACCGCGGGGTTACTACAAAGCTCAGCAAACCGCGGTCGAAGCCACGAAGCGAGAGCTCGACCGGTCCGTCCCGGGCCTCCGCATTGCCGAGCCCGAGCGCTACGTTTTCGCTGAATCGTGCTTCTTCGATGACATCCACCACCTGACGGGTGAGTGCCGGATCGAGCGGACGCAGCTCGTGATCGAGGATTTGCGCGCCGCGCTCAGCGCTGCCACGCGACCGCCTCCCTGACCTCATTCACTCCGCCACCCAGCCTTGGCCGCACGCGTCGCTGCGCCGAGGATCGCGTGGCAGGTTGTTCTGGCGGAGAGCTCGCAGCGGCTAATGGAAGCCGCAACAATGAAGCCCTCTTCATCGCCGTAGAACCGCTGAGGCTCCGGGCCGTCGTTACCTCGAAGGGATCGAGTCCTCGGTGAAAGTGTGGATGTGCGTGGAAGCGCTCCCATTACGGAGAAAACGACTTTCAAGCGCACTGCAGGTGGGTTTCTCTCTGGCTGGGAACTCCGGGAATCGAACGGCGATCGCGGGAGGGTTGCTCAAAATTGCTCGAGGGCACTCCGTATTTGCAACCGCTTCCCCGGCGTGTCGCCGTCGCACGACACTGGACCGGGCGCAGCCGAAGGGGATCGAGCGCGAGACAACGACGTTCGACCAGATCGCCGACAAGGCATTTCCGCTCGCCAGAGCTGCATTTACGGAATCCTGCACTTCACAATTAAAGTGGTGGCGACCGGCATCGCGTGCGCGGGACCGCGGGTGGCTCGGCGCCCTACATGAGCGCCTGTGAGGTAGACGGCACTTTTGGCTCTCTGAGAAGATCCGCCAGCGAACGGGCGCTCGGCGGCGCGGCGCTCTAGCGTCGATCTGCTTTCACGAGATTGCTCAGCGTGCCTTTGCCCGGGCCGAGCAGACTGCTAAGTTCGAGCCTGTGAAGCCGTCTACTCCGATGCTGTTCGGGTTGCTCGCTTTGGTCGCGTGCGGAAGCTCGACGCCGCCCGAATCGAATTCCGTTGGCGGCTCAAGCTCGCAGGGCGGGGCCCCCTCGAGCGGCGCTGGCTCGACGACCGGCGGTGCGCCAAACGGAAGCGGAGGAAGTGCAACCGCTGCTGGGGTCGGCGGAAGGGCCGAGGGTGGCAGCTCCAACTCTGCCGCTGGCTCCAACTCTGCCGCTGGCTCCAACTCTGCCGCTGGCGCCGGCGACCAGGCTGGAGCGCCCAGCAGTGCTGACCCGGGCGTTCGCTGGCTCGGGCGCGTTGAGAGGACTTCGACCGGAGCGCGCTTCGCGTGGCCGGGTACGGGCTTCGTGGTTCGCTTCCAGGGTACAGGGCTTACCGCGAACTTAAAGACGACGGCCGAGGACGACTACTTCCAGGTAGTTGTGGATGACAAGGTCACCTTGGTGACCACGAAGTCTGGTGCGCGGTCCTACGATCTGGCGAAAAATTTAACTGCCGGCGAACACGTCGTGACGTTCTGGCGCCGCACCGAGACGGTTGCGGGTACCGTCGAGGTGACCAGTGTCGACGTCGTTCAAGGCAAGCTGCTATCGCCGCCAGCCGCCCCGAAAAAACTGATCGAGGTGGTGGGCGACTCGATCACGGTCGGCTTCGGCGTGGACTGCAGCCCCGACGACACGTTCGACTACTCGAACGAGAACAACTATCTGACCTATGAAGCCATCTCGGCGCGAGAGCTGGGAGCGGACGTTGCCACGATGGCCTGGAGCGGGATCGGTATGCTTCGCGACGACGACGGTAAAACCGAGACGCAGATGCCCGAGCTTTACCTGCGCACCATCGCCAGCGAAGATGCCAGCAAATGGAACTTCAGTACCTTCGTCCCCGACGCGGTGATCGTCGCGCTTGGGACCAATGACTTTGCTACCGGAGACCCTGGGCAAGCGTTCGTCACTGCCTATACGAAGTTTCTCGACGATGTGCGCGGCCGCTACCCCAAGGCTCGTCTGTATCTGGCCGACAGTCCCATGGTCGACGGCGACAGCTTGCTCAATTACCTTACTCAGCTCAAGAGCGCTCGCAACAGCAAGGGCGACAACAACGTTGCCGTGATCGACTTTCAGCCGCCCGAAGGTGACGGCTGGGCATGCGGTCACCCGAACGCAGCGACGCACAAGACAATGGCGGCGACGCTCAAGCAAGCGTTGAAGACGGATCTGGGCTGGTAATTCGCCCGCCTCTCAAGACGGCTTGGCAACCCGCGCGCCTTCGTCCGGAACACCCGACGCGGGCGCAGGTGAACTGGGCGCGGTCGGGAACCAGCGTTCCTTGAGAACGAGAAAACGGCTCTCGAACTGCGCGTACGAGATCGCAGCGATGGCTACGGTCAGCGCAATCTGAACCACGAGTTGTTCGAGCACGTGGGTGCCCGGAAGTAGCTTTTCGACCAAAGCCTGCACCGGAAAGTGAAAGATGTAGATACCATACGAGATCTTGCCGCAATAACGCATGACCGGATGCTCGAAGAGCCCCGGGAGAAACTGACGGTTCACGAGACACTCGATCAGCGATGCGCTGGCAGCGTTGACGACGGACACGCCAACGATGTAGCCCCATCCGTACCGACCCGGCACCAGCGGCACGATGTAGTTCAGCAGTAGGAGGCCTACCGTCCAAAGTGCGACCGTGCTGATCCGCGCCCAAATAGCGCCCAGCCGCCACGGGTAAAGCGCAGAGAGCGCTCCGATTGAGAATGCGTCGACATGAGAGATTGCCAGATAGCCCGGCAGCTCAAAGTAGAAATCAACCGCGTAGCGGATCGGCACTCCCAGAAGCGCCAACCCGATCAGTATCCCGCGCAGCTGGCGGCGCGGGCAAAAGTAGATCAGGAACGGCCAGACCAGATAAAATTGCTCCTCGACCGCCAACGACCAGAAGTGCGATAGGAGCCGCCCGCCGACCTCGCCACCCGGGTAGTGGTTCGCCAGGTAGAGCGCGGCATACTCCAAACGCTCCACAATGGCGATCGGCATCTTGCCGAGCAGTACTGCGACCGCCATCGCCCCAAGGTAGGCGTAGTAAAGCGGAAAGATGCGGAGCACACGACGCCCGTAAAAGTTCCGTAGGTAGCTGCGAAGCGGCGCCCTGCTCGCGCGGTACAGAATTCCGGTGATCAGGTAACCGGACAAGACGAAGAACAACTGCACGCCGACCCAGCCCTGCTTCCAGATCGCCTGATGCGACAGCACGACCACGAAAACAGCGAGAGTGCGTACGCCGTCGAGCGCAGGGTAGCCGACGGCTCGAATGTCCCCGACGGCAGGCCGCTCTTGCACGATGCCTCAGGATACACCGACCAAGTCGGATTGGGGGCAGCAAGGCGACGAGCTACGTTGCTCTGGCGCGCGGGACACTACTTCAAGGCCAGCACGGCCACTCCAAACCGGTCCGAACCTCGCCGTCGGACGCGCAGAAACCTTGCGTAAACCAAGACTTACCTCGAGTTCGTGTTAAGAGAGTCGTGAGACGCGTGCGTCGTGTTTGAGGGGCATCTGCCGGTCGCTGACGGAAGAGGCTTTGACTCCGCGAGGTATTTGCAACGAGCAGGCCCGCGTGGCATTGCTTTCGTTCTCGAATTTGATGGTCGCGTCGCACGCTCCGGCGCAAAGCATCACCGCCGCGACCGCAATCGAGAGAGAACGCCGGCCCAAACTCGATGCTCGAAGGCGAGAGACAAGCCACCTCGCACTCGACGGAGATGGACTTGCTCTACCCGTTCAGCCGGCTCGACGGTCCCGCGTGCTGGGCGCGAAAAAGAAGCTCAGCATACGGCAGCAATGCGCGAACGTAGACATGACCGTGCATATCACCGCGATTACCGCGACGCGCTCGACCCGGCGCGGCCGCGGGCCAAGTAGGCAGGCTCGCGCGGCTCACCGGCGCCGCGCAAATTGCTCTGACTGATGCGTCGCAAAAGCTTGCGTGTCCGGCGAACGGCGGTCCGACGCTGCTGCGACGAGTGAGGCAAAGAAGCTTTCCGACCAACGCACGAGCGATTGAGCTTGGGTCCTGGAGCCGTTCGGTCCGACAATCATCGTTAACACCGACCGCCAACTTCGGAGAGAAGCGATGAAACCGATGAAGCCCATGGAACCAATGACGCCCATGAAACCTCTGCAAGCACCGGCGCGCTGGTGGCCGGAGGCATTGGGCGAGCAACCGAGCACTGCCGGCGGGCAGAATCAGACACGCTATGCTTTTTTTGCCGACAAGCAGCGGCTGGCCGTCGATGCCGGGGACGGCAGCGTCAAAGTGTACGACACGGGCGACCATCGCATTAGTGGTGTGCAGCAGAGTCAAGGCGGCAGCGGCGCGAACGCCACCTTTACGAGTCAGCACGGCGAAGTCGACTTAGGGACGCTCGAGCAAGTCTGAGGTCACAAGAGTCCGGTCGCGGCGCTGGACTTGGGAGGCGCAGACTCATCGCGGCTCCGACTCCGTCTCGGTCCCCGTAGTTCTCTCCGTGCAATGGGTTGATGGTCGCCGAGAGCGCCACCGTGACACGTAGCCTCCGGCGTCGCCGACGTCGCATTCGCACTGAGACGCCGAAGGCTACGCCGTCCGCGACGGCGTCGGCGACCATCAAAAAACTCTCGGGCGCCAACGAACGTCCGACTCGGAGTTCAGTACTCACTCCGTTACTTCGACCGTCGAGGTAGCGTTTGGAAAGCGGTTCTCGGCGATACCGGTGAGGGTCAGGGTCAACGCCCCCTGCCGCTTCGGGGCCTGCTCGGTCTGCGCCGCGGTTCACGCTTGCGGAGCGGTACCCCGCGTGCGAGAGGATCAGTGTGTCAGCCGTCATCGAGTCTCGCGCCATCCCTCGTATCGATCCTCGCGCTAGCGTCGACGCCAGCGTCGTGACTTTCCTCGACGCGCTCACGCAGGCCGGGTTTCGCGGCGACATCCGCAGTGACTACGGCACGCGGCTAACAGCAGCGACCGACAACAGTATCTATCAACAGCTGCCGCAAGCCGTGATTTTCCCTCGCGAACAGGGGGACGTCGTGTTGGCGCTGCGGCTCTTGGCCGAGCCTCGCTTCGAGGGTGTCTCGCTCACCGCGCGCGGCGGTGGCACGGGCACCAATGGTCAGGCGCTCACGCGCGGCGTGGTGATGGATCTGTCACGGCATTTGCGCAGCATCTTGGAGCTGAATCTGGCGGAAGGTTGGGTCCGCGTGCAACCGGGCGTGGTGCTCGATGATCTCAACGCCCACCTGAAGCCACACGGAGTGTACTTCGCCGCCAATCTCTCGCCCAGCAACCGTGCCACGATGGGCGGCATGATCTCGACCGACGCGAGCGGCGAGGGCTCGCGCTTGCACGGCAAGACCAGCCGCCATGTGCTCGAGCTGTCGCTGGTGTTGCGCGGAGGCGTCGAGCATCGCACGCGCCAGGTGAGCGGCGCGGAGCTCACCGAGCTCTGCGCGCAGAGCGACGTGGTGGGCGAAGCGTATCGGCTGGTACGCGAGGTCGCTCTGAGCAAGGCCGACGACATTCAACGCACGTTCCCCAAGCTGCTGCGTTACATGACGGGCTACAACCTGGCGCACATGGCCACGCCCGACGGCGAAAGCGTGGATCTGGGGCAGCTCGTCGCGGGCAGCGAGGGCTCGCTGGCCGTGGTCACGGAGGCGCGCCTCAAGCTGACGCCGTTCCAGAAGCAGCGCGCACTCTTCGTGCTGCGCTATCCGAGCTTCGATGATGCGCTGGCCAGCTCGGAGTGGCTGGTCGCCACGGATCCGGGCTCGGTCGAGACCATCGACGAGACCGTGATGAAGCTCGCCAAGGCCGACGTGATCTACGATCAGGTGAAGCCGTTTCTAATCGACGAGCCGGGCGTCGAGACGCGCGCCATCAATCTCGTGGAGTACAGCGGAGATGAAGTCGCCGACGTACAGCGCAAGGTTACCGAGCTGCTCGACTTGATCGCCAAGCGCGCAGGTCAGCCCGGCGTGCCGCACGGTTACGCCCTGACCTGGCAAGCGAACGAGCGCGAAAGCCTGTGGAATCTGCGCAAGAAGGGCGTGGGGCTCTTGGGCAACGCGCCGGGCGCGCGCAAGCCGGTGCCGTTCGTGGAAGACACGGTGGTGCCGCCCGAAAACCTGCAGGCCTATGTGCGGGAGTTCCGCGCCATCCTCGACAAAGAGGGCCTGTATTACGGCATGTTCGGGCACGTAGACGTCGGTTGCCTGCACGTGCGGCCCGCGCTGGATCTGAAAGATCCCGAAGACGAAGCGCGCATCCGCCGCATCTCCGACGCGGTGACCGAGCTGGTGACGCGTCACGGCGGTTTGCTGTGGGGCGAGCACGGCAAGGGCTTTCGCTCGGAGCTCGTGCCGCACCACTTCGGCCCCGTGCTGTATCGCGAGTTGCAGCGCATCAAGGCCGTCTTCGACCCACACAATCAGCTGAATCCCGGCAAGATCGCCACGCCCTTCGGCAAAAAGCATCAGCTTGCCACGATTTCCGGTCCAACTCGCGGCGCGCAAGATCGAACGATCGCCAAAAGCGATCTGAGCGCCCTGAGCACGGTCGTGAACTGCAACGGAAATGGTCAGTGCTTCGACACCAACAACGACAACATCATGTGCCCGTCGTCGAAGATCACGCGCGACCGGATCCACTCGCCCAAAGGTCGCGCCGGCTTGATGCGGGAGTGGCTGCGCCTGCTCAGCGAAAAGGGGCTCGAAGCCACCAGCGCGCTGCACGCGGGTCGCTCGTTGCCTTGGGTCGCGCGCCTCTATCAAGCCCTCTTCTTTCAGGCCCGCAGCGCTGATTTCTCGCATGAAGTCTACGATGCGATGCAAGGCTGCTTGGCTTGCAAAGCGTGCGCCACCCAGTGCCCGATCAAGGTGGACGTGCCTGATTTTCGAGCTCAGTTTCTAGAGCTCTATCACCGTCGTTATGCGCGGCCACTGGGAGACTACGCGACCGTCATGCTGGAGCGCATGTTGCCTTGGCTCGCGCTCGCTCCTCGCCTGTCCAACTTCTTTTCGCACAACCCGCTCACCTCCGCCTTGCTGAAGGGCGCCGCGGGCATCGTCGACGCGCCGCGCTTGGATCCAGAGCCGGCGCTTGCGCGACTTCGCAAGCACGGCATCCCCGTGTCCGACCTGGCCGCCCTCCGCGCCTTGCCGAAGAGCGACAAGTTGGTGGTGGTGTTGCAGGACGCGTTCACCAGCTTCTACGAACCCTCGGTGCTCGAAGCGTCTTGTCTACTGCTGCGCGGCCTCGGCTTCGTGCCGCATGTGCTGCCCTATTTCGAGAACGGCAAGGCGCTGCACATCAAGGGCTTTCTCGGCCAATTTCAGCGCGTCGTGCGCAAAAATAGCGCCCTCTTGAGGGAAATCGCGACACTGGGTTTGCCCATGGTCGGCGTCGAGCCAGCCGTGGTCTTGACCTATCGTGACGAGTATCCGAAGGAGTTGACCGAGGCGGCGGGCTTTCGTGTTGCCCTCCTGCAAGAGTGGCTCGCCGAGCAGCCGCTATCGCCCGGCCGCGTGCAGAAGGACGTCAAGTTTCGCCTGCTCTCGCACTGCACCGAACAAGCGCTGGTCAGCAAGGCCCCCGCGTTGTGGGGCAAAGTTTTCGAGAGTCTCGGTGTGCCGTTGGAAATCGTCAAGACCGGCTGCTGCGGGATGTGCGGCGTATACGGTCATGAGGCGCGTCATCTGGAAGAGTCCCTGGGGATCTTCGAACTGTCTTGGAAGAAGAAGCTAGATGCGACTACGGACCGCGAGCGGGTGCTGGCCACGGGCCACTCGTGCCGGCATCAGGTCGAACGCACGCTCGGCTTCACACCGCGACATCCGGCGGAAGCGCTCTTGTCCGTGCTCTCGAACTGAGCGAACGCTCTCATTTCCAGGCGGCGCAGAGGCCGGCGACGGCGCGCCGGGAACGAAAATCCCGACCGACCCGGCCCCACCCGCGCAAAAATGGCCATTTTCGGCGGCGGGAGCACGCTCACCGCTCGCGTCTTGTGCAATCGCGGGGCGATGGCACACTCCCGGCCATGCCGACCGACAGTTTCGCATCTTTGATGACCACCGAAGGCGGGAGCGATCGCGCTCGGCGCCGTCTCAGCAAGGGAGAGGTCATCGACGCAACCGTGATGCAGATCGCCGGTGAGTTCGTGTTCGTCGACGTCGGCATGCCGAGCGACGGCCGCATTCCGCGCGTCGACCTGTTGGATGCGCAAGGCAAAGTGCGCGTGTCCGTCGGTGACCGCCTACGCGTCAGCGTCGTGGAGCCGCGCTTCGAAGGCTCGGTGTGCAAAGCGCTCGGGCAAGCCGCTCCGCCCGGCGAGGCCCCCGTCGCGAACGAAGTGCTGTCGGCCAAAGTCACGCGCGTCGAGAAGTTCGGCGTTTTCGTCACCACTGCCCGGGGTGATGGTTTGATCCCGCTGCGCGAGCTGCCCATCCCGCCCGGTTCGGACCACCGCAAGCTGTTCCCCACCGGCAAAGAGTTGACGGTGGTCGTGCTCGACGCAAACGCTCAGGGCAAACTGCGCTTCAGCGCAACGCGTGTGGAGCGCGTGGAAGAAGAGCAGAATTTCCGGGACTTCGCTTCGGGCGCGAGCGCACCATCGGCGCCCGCCGTGACCGAGGAGGCTTCCGCGAAACCGGAAACGAATCAAAAGAAGAAGCCGCCTGAAAAGGTCGGCTTCGGCAGCTTGGGCGATCTGATGCGCGGCAAGCTCGGCCTGCAAGCGCCGAGCAAAGCCGCCGCGCCGAGCGGCCCGCCACGCAACGACGTCCTCAAGCGGAAGCGTTGATCGGCTGCCCGACGCCCTCCGCTTGAAGCGCCCGAATGCGCTCTTCAATCGGAGGATGCGAACGTAGAAGGCCGACCAAGCCGCCACCGTTGATGCCGAACGCGGCCATCGATTTCGGCAGCGCGGTCTCTTGATCGCCTCCCAATTTGCGCAACGCCGCGATCATCTTGCCACGACCAGCGAGGTTTGCGCCGCCGCGGTCGGCGCGGAACTCGCGCCAGCGGCTGAAGGCGCTGATGACGAGCATGGCCAAGAAGCCGAGCACGAACTGCGCCAGCATGGTTGCAACGAACTGACCCATGCCCGGACCGCGAGACTCTTCGTCTCGGCTACGGAGTGCGCTGTCGATCAAGCGGCCAATCACGTGCGAGAAGAAGACCACGAACGTGTTCAGCACGCCCTGCAGCAAGGTCAGAGTCACCATGTCACCGTTGGCCACGTGGCTGATCTCGTGACCGAGCACCGCTTCGACCTCCGAACGGTTCAAGCGCGTGAGCAAGCCCGAGCTGACCGCGACGAGGGAGCTGTTGCGCGTCGCACCGGTAGCAAACGCGTTGACCTCCGGCGAGTCGTAGATCGCAACCTCGGGAGTGGCGACGCCCGCGCGCTCGGCCAGCTGCTGCACAGTCTGCAACAGCCAAGCCTCGTCGGACGTGCGCGGCTGCGTGATGACCTGGGCGCCAGTGGTCCACTTGGCAATCCACTTGGAGGCCAAGAGCGAGATGAACGACCCTCCGAAGCCGGCGATGCCGGACAGCACGACCAGCGGGCCATAGTTCCGCATGAAGTCGCCATGCCCGAACACGCCCAGAGCGTTCAGCACGTTGATGACCACGGTGATCGCGGCCATGATGGCGAAATTAGTGAGAACTAGTAACGCAATGCGTTTGAACACGGACCTTTCCTCCAGCAATTGCTGCGCAGCGGCGGCTGCGCGCAAGCTCACAGGTAAGCACCGGAAAAAGCACTGTAAAGCCCGAGGAGGGTCGGGGAATAACTGCGTTTGCCGCTTGTTTTAACGCGAATTAGGCCAAGCTCGCAGTGCCCGTCGTGCGCTTCGGGAACGCGACCTTGCGCGCCACCAAATCCGCCACGGTCTCACGCAGGGTTTCGCCGGCATCCCGCGCGCTGAAGCCGAGCTCTCGTTCGGCTTTGCTGGAGCTGCAATACCAGTAGTACTGCGCCATCTCCACGCTCACCTCATCGACCGGCGGCTCGCCGCCGATGGCGCGAAGCGCTTTGGAGAACAGGCGATTGACCCCAATCGCCAGCGGGCGCGAGCGAGGCATACGCAAGGCCGGCGCCTTCACGCCCGCGATGCGTTCCAAACGTTGGAAGAAGGCGGCCAAGGTCATGTTCTTGGCGTTCAAAATGTAGCGCTCACCGGGCCGCCCGCGCTCGAACGCCAGCCACATGCCCTGCGCGGCGTCGCGCACATCGACGAAAGCAATGCCCCCCCCGGGGGTCGCGGGGATCGAGCGCTCGAGGAAGCGCCGGACGTCTCCGGTCGAAGATTCACGCAAATCACCCGGCCCGAGGAGCAAGCTCGGGTTCACGAGCACGACCTCGAAATCCGGGCCGTTGGCGTCGAGCGCTTCACGCTCGGCGTACAACTTGCTGCGATAGTACGGCCACATGGCCACGAGTTCGAGCGGCACGTGTGCGCTCTCGTCGGCGATCAGCTCGGCGTTGGTGCTGACCGCGACAGTGCCGCTGGTGCTCGCGACCACCACGCGCCGGACTCCTGCGCTGCGCAAACCGGCGAGGGCACTGCGCGTGCCGAGCACGTGCGCGCGGTGCAGCTCTTCGCCGGCATCTCGATCGCGTGACACTTTGCCGGTCGCCAAGAATGCGCCGTCGCAACCGCGCGCGCTCTCGGCCACCGCGGCCGGGTCGAGCACGTCCACGGCATGCACGGGCAGGCCTTCGACCTGTCCGCCAGAGCGTGAAGCGAGCACGAGTTCGTGCCCCTGCTCTTTGAGCACCCGCACCAAATGCGCGCCGAGGAAGCCGGTCGCGCCACCAATCCAAAGCCGTTTCAAGTTCCGGTCCCCTGCAATTGGAATGCCTTCTGAAACGTGAACAAGAGCTGAATGTTGTTCGACTTGACGGCTCCGGCTACGAATTCGGCCGGCGAAGGCGTGTATTTCTCGCGCACGATGCGGGTAAACATCGCGGGCGAGGTCTTGAGCACGCAATCTGCCGGGCTTTCGACCTTGCCGGCGACCACTTCACAACTGTCTTGGGTGATGCGCACGCTCCAGCGCTCCGTATCGCCGAGCGAGAAGTAGAAGCTGACCGGTTTTTCGACGCTGCCCGCCACGAAGCGAGTCTTCAGCTCGTGGAACACCGGCGCCAGCGTGCGGTCTTCGAGCAGGGGCACCGCCGCCACGACGTCTTTGGGTTCTAGCGTCTTCAGGTCGAGCACGCGTCCCTTCGACAGCTCGAAGACCGCGCGCTCGGCCAATTTGGCGACCACCCTCGACGCTTCACTCATCGCCAAGCCCTGGGTCAAGCGCTTGAGGTCGGCCGTCAACAGCGGAAGGCCGATGCGCGCTTCGACGTCTCGTTGTCGGGGCACGCTGCTGCCCTTGGGTAGCGCCGTGTGCGTACCGCCCAGCCACACGGGCAAGATGTCCTTGTCGTGGTGCAGGGACAGATGCCCGAGTGACGCCTTGAACTCGTGAATCTCGCCGTCCGCGCTGCGCGTCCCTTCCGGGAAAATAAGCACGGTCTTGCCGCGCTCGAGCAGTTCGCCGGCCTGGCGCAGCGCCTGCCGCAGCGAGCCACTGCGCGTCATCGGCACGAGGTTCGTGAAGTTCTCGAAGTACGCTTTGCGGAAGCGGTTCCCCTCGAAGAAATAGTCCTGCGCCGCGAGGGACGCCATGTCCTCGCCGTAGCTACCGAGCGCATACTTCACGAGGCCCATGTCTAGGTGGCTGGCATGGTTCGCGGCCACGATCGTGCTGCGGTTGTGCGGGATGAAGGCGCGCCCCGTCACCTTGGTGCGCAGCACCTTGTCGTAGAAGCCCATCTGCGCCCGGCCCATCCAGTGCATGGCGGCTTCGCGCAGGGCGGGCGGGATTTCGAGTGGTTCGTCTTCCTCCGTTTCGATCGCGCTGGTCGTCGCCAGTTTGCGTGCGTCGCGGGTTTCGCGGACCACGGCTTCGACTTCGGCCACCGATGTCACGGCCGCTAGACGCTCGGCATCGAGCGAGTGCCCGACCTGCGTCTCGAGCGCGACGAGCAGCTCGAGCAGCATCAGCGAGTCGAAGGCGAAATCGCCGCGCAGCGTCATTTCCGGCCGAATCGAGGCTGGATCACGGCGCGCAATGGTGCCAATCGCGTTGCGCACGAGCGCAGCCGCGCCGTCACGTGAGGCGCCGCGAGAGCTCGCGGGCACCTCGGCCGCGGCCAACGCTCGCTCGATCAAGCGCCGCACTTCACCGCGCTTCACCTTCAAGCTCGCCGTGCGCGGTAAGCGCGCGTCGAACACCAAGACCAGCGCAGGGCGCTGCACTTGCGGCAGATTCACGAGCGCGGCGTCGAGCGCCGCGCGCGCGCGCTCGTGACGCTTGGGGCGCGGCACGTCCTCGACGGTTTCGGGAATCAAAACGCAGGCCAGGCGTTCGCCACCGCGGTTGTCCGGAATGCCCAGCACCGTGAGCTCTTGCACGTGCTCGAGCTTACCGATGCGCGCCTCGACGTCGTCCGGATAGACGTTCTCTCCGCTCGATGCGACCACCACGTCTTTCGCGCGGCCGACCAGCGTGAGCTGCCCTTTGCGATCGAGCTTGCCGAGATCTCCGGTACGCAACCAGCCATCACTGATTACGTTGTTCGTGGCTTCTTCGTCGCCGGCGTAGCCGAGCATCACGTTCGGACCGCGCGCCCACACTTCGCCCACGCCTTCCGCGTTGGGCGAGTCGATTTTGAGCTGCACGCCGGGAATGGCTTTGCCCACGTGGCCAGCCTTCGCCTTGGGCCCGCCTTGCGCGACGCTGAGCACGGGCGAAGCCTCGGTGAGCCCATAGCCTTCGGCCAGGTGCAGCCCGAGGCCCGCAAACAGGTGATGTGTGCTCTGGGGCAACGCGGCGCCACCGCTGACCAAGAACTTGAGGTGACCGCCGAGGCCCTGGTGCACCGGACCGAACAGCAATTTGCCGGTATCCATGCCCAGATTTTTACCGAGCGCGCGGTTGAGCTCGATCGCGAATTCGAATACGTGTGAAGCGAGCGCGCCGTGTTCGGCGATGCGCGCGACGATGCGACGTTCGAGCATTTCCCACAGCGCCGGGACACCGATCAACGCGGTGATCTTGCCGACTTGTAGGCCGTTCACCAAGCGATCGGCGTTCAGCTCGTCGAGGTAGACGATGCGCGAGCCGCGCGACAGCGGCAGCAGCATGCCGCAGGTCAGCTCGAAGGTGTGATGCAAGGGCAGCACACTGAGCACGCGGTCGCCGCGACCGAGCGGGAAGAGCGGCGCGAGCGAGGCGATCAACGAGGTCAGGTTTTTGTGCGTGAGCTGAACGCCCTTGGGCCGCCCGGTGGTGCCGCTGGTGTAGATGAGCACGGCCACGTCGTCGGGCTCGGCCGCGGCGCCCAGGCCAATCGAGCCTGTTTCGGCCATCGCCAACAGGTCGCAGAACGCGACGTGGCTGGACAGCGCGCCCAGCCGCTCCTTCACGAGCGCATCGGCGATGAACACGCGGGCGCCCGACGCCTCACGTAGATTCTCGGCCGCAGGCAAGTCGATGTTCGGGTCGAGCGGCACCACGGTGGCGCCAGCTTTCAGGATACCGAAAAACACGATCGGCCACGCGGGATGGTTTTGCCCGGAGAGCAAGACGCGATCCCCCGGGTGCACGCCCGCTTCGATCAGACGCGCCGCGCAAGCCGCGGAGCGATCACGCCACTCGCTGAACGAGAGTCGACTGAGGCCGTCTTTCTCGGTGCGCTGGAGAGCGACCCCGAGTTCGAAGCGGTCCGCCATCTCATCGAGCAGCGCGGGCAGTGTGTCGTGCCGCTCGGGCGCCTTCTTCGGCCGGCGCAGTCGTTCCTCGATCTGCGGGAACACGAAGCGCTCGAGCCCGGGCACGTGCACGTCCAAGAACCAAGCCCGCCAATCGATGCTCTCGGGCGACCAATCGACGATTGCGCGCTCGGCTTCCGACAGCCGGGCGTGCGCCGCGCGCGTGTTGGCGCAGCTGAAAATGTAGTGAAATTGGCTGGTAAAGGGCAGAAATACGGTGAGTACGTTGCCCACCTTGCGCTGCTGCTCCGAGAACTCGAACAGGGCCTTGGCCGCCGGCTTGAGCAGCGGCGCGGCGGGACCAACCGCGGCTTTGCGCATCAGCTTGGACAGCGACTTTCCGTGCCGCGCGATCACGTTCGGGCCGTATTGCTCGAACTGAGTCTTGGAAAGCATTGCCCCCTCGTAGTGCGACTGCAGGAACGAGAGCACGGGGCCGCCCTTGCCGGTCTTCTGGAAGTAGCGACGCTTGTACAAGCCGCTGAGTTCGAAGAAACGGCGCATGGTGCACGGGTTGGAATCGCTCGAGCCGAGTTGGTACACGGGCTTGGCCGTGCCCTCGAGTAGCTCCCCCAGCGCGAGCGTGAGTCCCGCCGCAACCATGTCGCACGGAATGACGTCCAAGAAGTTGTCGGAACCCGGGATCTGAAGCCCCCCTTGGCGCACGATGAAGATCAGCGGCGCGCTGGTGTTGACGCCTTCGTTCCAGCCGGGGAACGGAAAGTGCGACGTCGACTCGACCACGGCAGGGCGCACGATCGTGAACGGCAAGCCAGAGCTCGCGGCGATCTGCTCGCCGATCGCTTTGGTGTACGTGTACGTGTTGGGGAAGCCCCAAAATTGCGCGCGTTCCATGCCCATTTCGGCCAAGCGGGCCTCGATGAACTTGCGCTTCACGCGGCGCACTTCCGCATCGAGCACGGCGCCACGGCCGGGCTCGTTGCGCTCGAGCAAATTCTTCTTCGCCTCGTCCAAGAAGCGGCTCTGCCGAAACGCGTCGCTCGCGCGGTGCCGCGCTTGCTCGATCACGTCCAAGCACTCGGCGATCTCGCGATCCGGATCCCAGTGCGAGCGGTCGAGTTCGTGCGCGCGCGGGAACGGGAACTCGCGCGGGTCGATCTCGGGCACGTTACCGGTTTGGCTGCCCGCGACGTAGCAAGTGCTGGTGTGCAAGAGCGGCACGCCGCCCAAATCACGCGCGAGCGCGACCAAGTTCTGCACGCCAAAGGCGTTCACTTCCAGGGCTTCGTCGAGGGGCGGATCGAAATCGACCACGCCCGCGACGTTGACGACCGCATCGATGTTACCGCGGAGCTCTTCGCGCATTTCCGAGGACATGCCGCAGAATGGCTGGACCACGTCACCGGCAACGACGGTGAGCTTGCCGCGAATGAACGCGGTGAAGCCGGTCCCGTGCGTCGTGCGCAGCGGGTCGAGCACGGCGCTCGGCTCGACGTCTTTTTGATAGCGCTCTTCCACACTGGCGCCGCCCTTGGGGCGCATCACCAGATAGATGCGTTCGATGTCGGGGAAGCGGGAGAGCAAAAATGCCCACCAAACCTTGCCCAAAAAGCCCGTGCCGCCGACCACGACCAAATGACGACCGCGGAAAAGCCGGGCCAAGTCGAGCGGGGGGGCCGCGCCGTTGCTGGGCCGGATGGATCCTGCCACTACGCGCCTCCGTTGCTGCCCGCGGGCAAGCGCATGTCGCCCATGACGATCGGCGGCACTTTGAGCAGTGTGACATCGAGCGAGCGCAGCTCGCCGCCCTTGGCGCGGTACAGCGCATCTTCCATGCTGGGGGCGGTCTCCCAGCCGAGCAGCTTCGGGATGTACTCGTTGTCGGCCCCGACCACGATCACGCGGCCCAGGTGTTGGCGGCCGTTCTCGCCCCAGTACCACATGAAGAACGGGTGCGCGGGGTGATAAGCGTAACCCGTGCGGAACATTTGAATGAAGGCCGGGTCTTGCGCGAATTTCTCTTCGTAGCGATTGCGCAAGGTCTCCGAATCACGCGTCTCGGGCAAGAGCCGGTGTACGAAGTCGATGTACGGCGCGTGCTGCTCGTGATCGAACTTGTCCGTACACGGATGAGTGATGATCAGCGTCCCGCCCTTCTTCACCAGCGGCGCGTTGCGGTACATGTTGAACAGGTAGCCCTGCGCGAGCACCTGCACGAGCAGCGGGTTCAAGAAGGCGTGCACGTTGTACGGACTGATGAACGGAATGCCCGTCACGAGCACGTCCGCTTGGCCTTCGATCGGCACGCAATACTGGTCGAAATTACGGGCGATCGTCTGCTCGTGCACGGCGTCGGTCGCACCGGCAACCACGCCCGTGATCTCGTAGGGGGCGGGGAACTTGTCGAAGATCGCCTGGCGCGCGCCCTGCGGCAGCTTGCTCGTGGCCATCACCATGGCCTTGAGCTTCATCCGCTCGGTGCTGGTCAAGTCGTCTTCGTTCTTGGTCAAGAACTCGAGCGAGCGGTCGAACATGCGATTGTTGACCGTGGTCTCGATCGTGAAAATATTCAGGTGCTTGTGCGCGAGCCGCCCCATGAGCTCGATGTCCGTCGCAAGCTTGGACCGCTTCGGATCCATGTAGCTGTCGCTTTCGGCGATCGTGCGCGGGTTGTGGTGAGGGCGTAGGCTCTTGTAGCTGCACAAACCGACCGCGACCGACTTGTGACCGCCGTTCATGGCCACGAAGTTCAGGTTCACGTAGATCAGCAAATCGCTCTCGGCGGCGCGACGGTTCAACTCGAGCGCGTCCCCGTGCCGGGTATGGCCGATTTCGACCATGTTGTGTTTGTCTTCGGCGTCGTGGTTGTACAAACGATCCGGGTAGTAGGCGTCGAAGATCTTGTCCCCGACCATGTGCCGAATCTCGTGCGGCTTCATGCGGCGGTGAATGCCCGTCGCGACGATCAGTTCGATGTCGTCGACGCCGTGATCGGCGAGCAAGCCGAGCACGATCGTGAGCACGCGCTCGCGTGCGTCCGGGCGCTTCATGGGGGGCAACGGCACCGAGATGTCGTCGATCGCGATCGTTACTTTCATGCCCGGGCGCAGCTTGGCGTACAGCGGGTCGCTGCCGAGCGGGTGATTGATCGCGTAGCGGATCGCGGCGTCCGGATCTTTGAGACCCTCGGCGGGTGGCTTCGGGTAGATGCAACGGGTGCCCGCGGGCAGGTCGACCTCCACCAAACGATCGCCGGAGAACAAGACGCGCGGAGCGCTGTCGCGCTCCAGAGTGACGAGGCAGGGATGATTCATTGCGGATGATTCAGATCGAAGCTGGGCCAGCTATAGGCCTTGGCCAAGAGCGCCAAGCGTTTATCGGGATTCACAGCGGCGGGATGGCCCACGACGCTCAACATGGGGACATCGGAGTAGCTATCGCTGAACGCAAAGCATTCAGCCAAATCGTAGCCTTTGAGCTTGGCGTGCTCGCGGATCAAGCGCGCCTTCTCGGGGCCCGCGACGACCGGCTTCAAGAGCTTGCCGGTGGCGATGCCCGCCTTCATCTCCAGGCGATTGCCGATCACTTCCTGCGCGCCCAGAAAGCGCGCCGCATGCTCGAGCACGATCTCGAGTGCACCGGAGATGAGCACGACATCGTGCCCCGCGGCCCGGCTCTTTTCGATCAGCCCTTTGGCGGCCGGAAAGAGTGACGGGCGCATCACGTTCTCGAACGCTTCCTCCGCGAGCAGCACCATGCGGTCCTCGCTCATGCCGGCATAGCTCGCGAAGAGCAGCTCGTTGAAGGTACGGCGATCGACCATCTCCGCGAGCGCCATACGCGGCGCGCCGAGCAACGCACGGCCGATCCGCTTGGCGGTCTGCAGCGGCGTGCCCTGGTTGACCAAGTAGTAGAGCGTGGGATGAACCAAGTTGGTCTTCACCAACGTTCCGTCGACGTCGAAGTAACAGGCTGCCAAAGGTGCGTTCGCTCGGGGTGGGTGGAGGTTATAGGCTCGGTTGGCCCACTGGTCGAGCGGCCGACCGGCGGGGGCGCATTCTAACCACGAGCTGAGTGAAAACGGGAGCCCCGCCGCAAGGATCGATTGCCGCGCTGCGTTGCGATGATCAAACGGCCTGAACCGTACGCGAAATCCGGTAAGGAAGAGTCGTGAAACTGATTGCCACCGCCGAGGCACTGACCGAGCTCAACCAAGCGCTGCGCGCTGCGCCCATCCTGTTCGTGGACACCGAGTTCGAATCGAACCGTTCAGGCATCGAGCTGTGCCTGCTGCAGGTCTCGGACGGGCGCGAGATCTATCTGGTCGATGCCATCGCGCTGCGAGATCTGACGCCGCTCGCGGAAGCTTTCCAAAGCGGCGCGACTTGGGTGCTGCACGCGGGGCAGCAAGACGTGATGTTGCTCGGCGAGCGGTTGAAGCTGCGCACTCGGCCGCGCGTGTTCGATACGCAAATTGCCTGGTCCCTGAGCACGGTCGAGCACAGTGTCTCGCTCGCCTATGCGCAATTCCGCGCTCTCGGCCTGCGCGGCACCAAAGCCCACCAAGCCGACGATTGGGTGCGCCGCCCGTTGCCGCCTTCGCAACTGGCCTACGCGGCGGCCGACGTCGAACATCTGCCCGAACTGTATCGCTTCCTGAACCAGCGCCTCACGGATTTGGGGCGCGTCGACTTGGTGCCCATTGCGTCGGCCGAGAGCGTCTGGACCGAACCCGCGCCGCCGTCCGTACTGTCGCTGGAGTCGTTCCGTAACGCCTGGCAGCTCGATCATCGTGGACAGGCGGCGCTGCGCTATTTGATCCAGTGGTTCAACGGGCTGCCAGAGCGAGAACGCGAGCAAGCGCCCGAAAACAAGACGCTCCTGTCGTTGGCCGGTCGCCTCCCGAGTTCGGTCGACGACTTGCAGCGCATCAAGGGCGTTCCGCGCTCTTGGTCGCGTGAGCTCGCTCAAACGCTGGTCACGGGTCTAACGCGGGCGGCCCAAGCGGCCGATCACAACGGCTTCGTGCCCATCGATCCACCCGCTTACGCCACCAAACAAGAACTAGCACTCGACGGCTTCCTCGCCGCCGCGCGGGCCAGCGTGTGTGTCTCCTTGGAGGTCGCGCCAGAACTCGCGCTGCCCGCGCGCATCATGAAGATCCTGCGCGGCCACGTGCTCACTCACGGCGCGACCCACCTGGGTGATGCCCTGGACGGCTGGCGCAGATTGCTGCTCTCCGAGCCCCTCGCGACATTTGCCAACGAATTCCCGCTCAAAGCCTGACCTTGCCACGCTTTCCGAGAGTTCACGCGTCAAGTTCAGCTATCCCGCTTCGAGTGCAGCTATATTGGCTCGGTGTCCAACTCCGAAGCCCTCACCCGTGGCGTACGCGTGCGCGTCGACGCCCGCTACTCCCCCGATCACTCCGAGCCGCGCTCGGGCGAGTGGTTCTTTCTGTACACGATCACGATCGTGAACGAAGGCCCCGACACCGTACAGCTCTTGAACCGCCACTGGGTGATCACCAACGCCACCGGCGACGTCGAACACGTGCGCGGCCCCGGCGTCGTCGGCCACCAACCGACGCTCCGCCAAGGCGAGAGCTTCGAGTACACTTCGGGTTGCCCGCTCAAGACGCCCTTCGGCTCGATGCAAGGCGAGTACGAGATGGCGCTCGAGAATGGCGAGCGCTTCCTGGCCGAAGTCGCGCCCTTCGCGCTGCGCGAACCGGGCGCGTTTCACTGAATCAGAGCTTGGCGATCCAGTCGCCGATTTCCGGCAAGGGGAGCGTCATGGTCGTGGCTCCGGCGCGCACGGCGCTGCCGGGCATGCCGTAAACCACGGCCGTCGATTCGGCTTCGGCAATGACGATGCCGCCCGCGTCGAGGATCGCGCGAGCGCCCTGCACGCCGTCGTCACCCATGCCGGTGAGGATCACGCCGATGGCGCGCTTGCCGACGGCGTAGGCCACGCTCGTCAGCAAACGGTCGGCGCTCGGCACGTAGCGATCGCGTTCGTCGGGGGGCTTCACGCGCATGCGCAGCGGGCCCTTGGGCGGCATTTCCAGCTCCATGCACTGGCGGCCGGGGCAGACGTAGCCCATGCCCTCACCCAACGGATCCATGTCCTGCGCTTCGGCCACGCGCAGCGCACTGCGGCGGTCCAAGCGCTCGGCGAAGGTGCGCGTGAATTTGTCCGGCATGTGCTGCGCGATCACCACCGCGAATTTCGAGTTTTCCGGAAGGCGCGAGAAGATTTCCATCAACGCGCTCGGACCCCCCGTAGACGAGGCGATGGCCACGACCTGGCGGGGCGCGATCATGATCTGAGGCGGACGCGCCTCGGGGGTAGCCGGTTGCAGCGGCACGTCGGGCATGCGGCGCGGCGCGAACGGGGCCAGGCGCACGGCACGCGCCAACGTCACCTTGCGTAGCAGCTCGTCGCGGATCGCGGCCAGATCCGGATCCGCGTAGCGATCTGGCTTGGCCACGAAGTCGAGCGCGCCCAGCTCGAGCGCCTTGAACACGTTCTCTTTCTGGCTGTAGCTCGAGACCACGATCACCGGGGTCGGCATCTTGGTCATCAGGATGCGCAGTAGCGTGAAGCCGTCCATGCGCGGCATCTCGAGGTCGAGCGTGATCACGTCCGGGCGGAGCATGCTCACGAGACGCAGCGCTTCTTCACCGTCGGCGGCTTTGCCCACGACCTCGACATCGGGACTCGTCGACAAAATCTCGGTGATGCTGCGACGATTGAACACCGAGTCGTCGACGATCAACACGCGCAGCGGAGGATGTGACTGAGAGCTCATTTTCGTCCTCCATTATCCCAGCGCTCGGTGATCAATGGTTTTCTGTACACGAGGTCTTCTCGCAAGTGTACCAGTTCGAAGGCCGTGGATAGATTCAAGAGCGACTCGGAATGACCTAAAAGGAGGTAGCCACCCGGCAATAGTCGTTCGTGCAGCGTGTCGATGACGCGCCGCCTCGAGCGTAAGTCGAAATAGATCAGCACATTTCGGCAAAATACGGCATCCACGCGGCCAACCATGCTGGCGCGACCGGCGTCCAGCAGGTTCAACTGGCCGAAATGACACAATCGTTTGACGTGGTCCACGACGTGCATGCCGTCGGCTTCTTCACGAAAATAGCGGGACTGGATAGAATCCGACGTCACTCGGAACGAGGTTGGCTGGTACACTCCTCGCCTGGCGGTGGCGACACTCGACTTACAGATGTCACTACCGATGATGCGCACCTCCCAGCCCTCGAACAAGGCCGACTCGCGCACCAACATGGCGAGCGTGTACACCTCCTCGCCCGTCGAGCAGCCGGCGCTCCAGATGCATAGGCGCTTCGAGTCCACGTTACGGCTGGCGAGGCGCGGCAGAAGCTCGTTGGCGAACGAGCGCAGCTGGTACTCTTGGCGGAAGAAGTACGTCTCCTTCGTGGTCAAGCGCTCGATGGCTTCGTCCAGCTCGGATGGCCCGCGCGCGTTGAAGCGGATGTACTTGTAGTAGTCGTTGAAACTGCGCAGACCCAGCGCTTCGACCCGTTCGCCCAAGCGGCGATCGAACAAGAACATGGCATCGCCGTCGAAGCTCAAGCCGGCGTGCTCGTAGATCACGTCCCGAAGCAGCAAGAACTCTTCGGACGTGAGCCGGGGCCGCGGCTCGCCTGAGCTTCGGAAGCTCATCGTGGTCTGAGGCTCCCGGCCCGCTGAGGCAGCGGTGTATGACGCACTCCGCTGCCCGTTTCGAGCGCGCGACTGAGGGCCTCTTGGACCAAGGGGTTGTCTTCGATCGTCAGCCGGGCACGCAAGAGCGCGTGAACCGAGTCGCCCCCGGCGCGCCCCAACATATCTGCCGAGAGACGTCGCACATCCCAGGCGTGATGATCGAGGCAGGCGCCGAAGTGGGCGCGCACGCGCGGCTCGAGGGTATCCCCGAGTGCCAACATCGAAGCCTTGACGACCTCGGATTCCGCATGCGACAGGCCCTCGATCAGCGCTTCCACGCGACGCGCGTCGGGCACGCGGGCCAAGGCTTCGATCGCAGCAACGGCCACCATGGGCGATGCGTTTCGCACGAGCGGGCGAAGTACGGTCAGGACGCGGGCATCACCGGCTTCGGCCAACGCGCCCAAAGCGGCCGCCACCAGGTCTTCGTCGTCGGACTTCTCGACCAATTCGAGCAGCTTCGGGAGACCAGGGAACACGCCATCCGGAGTGTGCAGGCGACTGAGAGCGAGCACCGCGGCGTGGCGAACCTCCGGCTCTTCGTCGGTCAACGCGAAGGCGGCGGCGTGCGCGCCGAGTTCACTGCCAGCGTTGCCCAGGCCCGCGAGCGCCGCCCGGCGCACGGCTTTGGCCGAGTTGGACAAGAGCAACGACAAGTAGGCAACGTCTTCCGCAACCGTGTCGCGCACCGGCGCGGGCAAGACGGTCTGAATCACGGCCGCCGCGTGGGCTTCCGCGCCCTCCGTCTTGGCCAAGCGCGCGAGCGCTCGGGCCGATGCGGGATAGCGTTGGGCGAGCGCGGCCAAGGCGGTTTCGGCGGCGCTCTGTGCCTCTTCATTGTCGAGGCAGGCGCTGACCGTCGCAAAGCACCCGGCATCACCCAGGAGGGTGATAGCGCCGAGACCCGCGCGCACGACCACCGGGGGACCCTCGGCCATCCAAGTCAGAATTTGGGCGACGGCGAGCGGCGCCGAGCTTTCGTCGGCCAGCCCCGTCACGATTTCGATGCACGCCGCGCGAGTTTCCGGATCGGCCTTGGCAGCGCGGCCGAGCAGCGCGGGCACGGCTCGCGGACCAAGCAAGCTCAGCGCTTCGTCGGCCTCCGCCAGCAAACGCACGTCCGAGAGCGCCTCGGCGGCGATCGGCGCGATCTGCTCGATGCCGAGCGCCCCCGACACGATCAACGCGGCTTTGCGAGACGCCAGATCCTCGTTCGTCGGGGTCGACAGTTCGAGCAAGCGCGTGACCACCGCCGCCAGCGGGGCTTCCGCCCGCACGAGCAATAGATTTTGCTCGAACGCGCGCGTGTACTCGACCAACGCCGCCAACACCGCCGAGACGCCGGCGCCGCGCGCGCGCGCGAGCGCGGCCAAAAGCGCTGGCATCGCTTCTGGATGCCCGGAGCGGCCGGCTGCGGCGAAGGCCGAGCGATCCAGCACCGAATCGGTCAGCATGCCCTCGATCGTCCGCCACGGCAGCAGCGATCCGAGTCGGTTGATGCCGTCGAGCGCCGACAAGCGTACGAAGGCTTCTTCGGCGGGGCGCTTCAAACAGGCGGCCAAGATGTCGAATGCTTCGGGTGCCGATGTCGCGCCCACGGTAGCGACCGCGTCGACGGCGGCCGCGCGTACGTTGGGGTCCGGGTCGAGCAAGAGCGGGCGCAGCGCGTCGAGCGCGGACGGCAGCAGGGTGCGGGCCAGCGCTTCGGCCGCGAGTTTCTTTCCGTCTGCGTCCAGGGATGGGAGCTTGGCCGCCAGCGCCGACACGGCGGCCTCGGAGAAAGCACCCAGCGCATCGACCGCCGCGTTCCGCAAGCCTACGTTGTCCCCCGGCTCGAGCGCGCGAATCAAACCACTCAGCAGCTCGGGTGATGGGGCGAGAGAGCTTGCCACCTCGACCGCTTGCTTGCGCACGCGCCAGTCGCTGTCGCCCAGAGCTCGTAGCAAATACCGGGCAGGGGCGTCCCCCTCGAGCGTCGGTTCTTCGGCCAGAGAATCTCTCAGGCTGTCCCGAAGTAGCTCGAGGGCGCGGCGCCGCGACTCCGGATCTTCGGAGACGAAACCCGCTTCGAGCTCTCGGGCGCGATTCATCGTGCCGCCCTCAGCGACGCGCGCAGGCTAGTCTCGGGGATTTGACGGGTGAGCACGTCGAATTGACCGACCTCGAGCACGAAGGTCAACGCGCCATCGTGCGTGGTGACGCCGGCGATGCCGCGCAGGTCATCCCCAGCGCCGAGCGCCGGCGGAGGCTTGATTTCGGATCCGCCTTTGCCGAACACCTCGGTCACGCGGTCGACCGCCAGGCCCACGCCCCTGCCCTCGACCTCGATCAAGATCCATTTGCCTTTGCGCCGATCGCTATGCGGTGCGAGCCCGAAGCGCACGCGCAAATCGATGATCGGCACGATCTCGCCGCGATGATCGGCCACGCCCGCGACGGCCGCGGGCGCATGGGGCAGCTCCGCGAGCACCACGGGATTGACAATCTCGCGCACCGACGCGATCGGCACCGCGTACGTGATGTCGCCGACCACGAAGCCCACCAAGCTCTTCTGCGGGTCCGGTCGCTCTTGCTTGCCGAGCATCGCCGATTGAGTGCCTCGAAATTCTTTGAACATGGTTCAGCCCGAGACGATCGAGGGTAAATCGAGCAAAATTAGGAATTCACCGGCGGGGCGACCGATGCCCATCACGAACTCGGATACGTCTCCGCCCAGCGCGGTCGCGGCCGGTTCGATCTCGTTCGCTGCGAGGCGAACCACGTGCTTCACCTCGTCGACCAAGAGCCCGATCACCTCGCCCGACTCGGCCGCACCGAGCAGGATGCGACCGCGTCGCGTCAGCGCTCGCTCCTCCAAATTGAGGGTGCGCCGCAGGTCCAGCACCGTGACGAGCAGGCCGCGGACGCTGCACACGCCGATCACGTTGCGCGGGGCACGCGGGACCATGGTGATCGGGGGCGGGCTCAGGATTTCCTTGATACGCGTGAGCTCCACCCCGTAAAGCTCACCGGTCAAGGCAAACATCAGGAACTCGCGCACCGGGCCGCGGTCGCCGATGCGACGCGCCAAGCGTGAGGCGGTCGACTGCGTGAGATTAGCCACTGGCGCGCTCCAACGTGCGTGGCGCTTCGACGCCGGCCAGTACCTCTTCGATCAGCCCCGCCGCGTCCAACACCAGCCCGACGCGTTGGTCACCGAGCTCGGTCGCGCCCGCAAAACCGCGCACGGCCGACAGCGATTTGCCGAGCGGTTTGATCACGATGTCTTCTTGCCCATACAAAAAATCGACGACCAGCCCGAGCCGCCGTTGACCGAGCGCGGCGACGACCACGAAGCGACGGCGCGAGCTGGAATCGGGATCGACCTCCAACGCCATCAAGCGATCTAGGCGGCATAAGGGCAATGTCTGGCCGCGCAGGGTGATCACCTCGCGACCGTCCACCAAGCGCACGGCGCCTTCTTCGAAGGCAATCGCCTCCGACACCGAAGAGAGCGGGATGGCGAGCGTGTGTTTGCCGGCTTGGATCAGGAGCGCGCTGACGATCGCGAGGGTGATCGGCAGCGTGATCGTCATCTTCGTGCCGATGCCCGCTTCACTGTGGACGTCGATCACGCCACCCAACTTGGAGATGTTGGTCTTGACGATGTCCATGCCCACACCGCGACCGCTGACGTCGTCGGCGGCTTTGCGCGTGGAGAGGCCGGGCAAGAAGATCAGGGCCAGCATTTCGTCACGGCTCATTTCCTGAGCCTCCGAGCGTGACAACTTGCCGAGCGAAATGGCTTTCTCGGTCAGCCCGTTCAGATCGATACCGCGGCCGTCGTCTTCGACCTCGATCATTACGTGATTGCCCTTTTGATAGGCGTTCAGCGCAATCGTACCGGCCAATGGCTTGCCGACCTCTACGCGCCGCTGCCCCGCCTCGATGCCGTGGTCGATGGCATTGCGGATCATGTGCATCAGCGGGTCGCTCAACTCTTCGACGATCAGCTTGTCGATTTCGGTCTCGGCGCCGGTGATCACCAGACGAATCTCTTTGCCTACCTCGCGGCTGATTTGTCGCACCACGCGCGCGAGGCGGTCGAAGACTTGCCCGAGGGGCACCATGCGCACTTCGAGGATGCCGTCTTGCATCTCCCCCAAACGGCGATCGAAGTTGCGGTGCAGACGCTGCAGTTCGGCCGCGAGCTTGCGCTGACCCTCGCCGCGTAGTTTCTCGGCCACCCGACCGAAGGCGCTGCGCACGATCGCAAGCTCCCCCACGATGTTCATCAGGTGGTCGAGCTTGCGAATGTCGACGCGCACCGTCTGCGTGATTGAACGCAGGGAAGCGGCTTGTTCGAGTCCGCGTTGTTCGAGGTCGCCCTGCATGCCCAGCGAGTCCGGACGGCCGAGCGCGGTGGGCCGACGCGGAGGCAAGGTGCCCGGGTTCGCCGAGTGCCGCGGGCGCCGTGGAATTTCTTCGATCACCACGTTGTCGGAGCCGAGCGAACCGATCAGGGTCGCCAGGTCGTCACGCGAGGCCATCAGCAAGTCGAGTTCGATCGTATCCGCGCTGGTCGCTTCGCCCGTCGGCAAGTAGGTGATGATTTCGCCGTGCCGCTTGGCACGCTCTTTCATGTCCTCCAAAACCTTGTCGATGGTCGATAAATCGAACTGCACGCGCAGCCGGTACAGCCGCATTTGCAGCTCGATGTTGGCGCGCAAGCGATGCTCTTCGTACTCCGTGAGCACCGCGAGCAGGCCCGGGTCGAGCTCGTAGCCGGCAACCGGGCTCTCGTGCTCCGTCGCGCCCGCGCCGATGCGCTCGAGTTCGACGAACAACTGCTCCACGTCGAGCTCTTCGTCCGAGTCGGCTTTCTCGGCCTGCAGGATGCGGGTATAGGCCTCGACCGCGCCGAACAAAACGTCCAGCACGTCTTGGCCGAGATTGATACGCCCGAGACGCAGGTCGTCGAGCACGTCTTCCAGGCGGTGCGAGAGGGCCCCGAGACGCGCGGCCCCGAACAAGCCCGCCAGGCCCTTCAGTGTGTGCACCGCGCGGAACGCTTCGTTGATCAGCGAAGGGTCACTCGTGCCCGCCTTGATCGCGGCGTCGAGGCTCAGCAAATTCCGAGACAGGGTCTCGATGATCTCCTGCGCCTCGGAGAAGAACTCTTCGCGCGCTTTGTCCGATAGCTCAGCCATGCGGCTTGGCTTGGGCGATGCCGCGGGGCAAGAAGCGCCAGACCTCGGTCTGCAAGGACTCCTGTGAGAAGGGCTTGATCAGGTAGCCATTCGCGCCCAACGACAGACCGCGGGCGCGGTCACGCTCGGACGACTGCGTCGAGATGATCAAAACGGGTGTGCCCTTGTGGGACTCGCTCTTGCGGATGAACGAGATCAGCTCGAGCCCATTGATGTCGGGCATGTTGATGTCGGTGATGACCAGATCGTACGGGCCGCGCGGCAAGAGTCGCAACGCCTCGAAACCACTGGAGGCCTCCACCACATCCAGGCCCGCCGAACCACGAGCGTCCGACTCCAGCGCGTTCCTGACGAAGGAACGCATGCTGGCCGAGTCTTCGACTACCAAGATGCGCGGCATTCGAGCAAATTCCTCGGCACATGCTAGCAGCCTTGCGACATGAACGGACCCCGCCACCTGCTTCCACTCGACGCTTTTTGTGCGGTTAGCGGGCCCTGACCGGCGATCCGGTACGCCGCTCCGGCTCTCGCCCTGCTCTCTTCCTGCTACCGTGCTAGAGCGCTCGCAATTCTTCGATGAAAAGCTGGCTTTATGGTTTCGGTCGCGGAGCCTGGCTCCGATCAACCTACATGGCGGAATCCGTATGAGCCGCGGGCCGCGGGTGGCCGTGATCGGCGCGGGCGCGTGTGGGCTAACTGCGGTCAAGGCCTTGAAAGACGCGCGGTTGCCGGTGCAATGCTTCGAAAAGAGCGATCGCGTCGGCGGCAATTGGGTGTTCAAGAACAAGAACGGGCAAAGCAGCGCTTATCGCTCGCTGCACATCAATACCTCCCGCGAGCGCATGCAGTTTCGCGACTTTCCGATGCCCAAGTCGTACCCGGACTACCCGAAGCACGACCTGATTGCGCGCTACTTTCAAGATTACTCCGACGCCTTCGCGCTCGAAGAACAGATTCGCTTCGAGGTCACGGTGGAACGCGCCGAGCCGCGCAGCGGGGGCGGCTTTCGGCTGTCACTGTCCGACGGAACTCTCGAAGACTTCGACGCGTTGGTGGTCGCCAATGGGCACCATTGGGATCCGGCATGGCCCGAGCCCGCGATTCCGGGTGAATTTGCCGGCCTCGAGCTGCACTCGCATGCCTACCTCGATCCAGACGAACCGCACGCCCTGCGCGGTAAGCGCGTCGTGGTCGTGGGCATGGGCAACTCGGCGATGGACATCGCGTGCGAGCTCGGGCACCCGGGTGTAGCCGAACAGGTGTGGCTCTCGGCGCGCCGTGGCGCGTGGGTGTTGCCAAAGTACGCATTCGGCAAGCCGATCGACCAGAACTCGATCTTGCCTTCGTTCTTGCCCGCGAGCCTGCGCCGCTCGCTCGCGGAGCTTTGGTACCGACTCGCCGTCGGGCGCCCGGAGGACTTCGGACTTCCGAAGCCGGACCATCACTTGGACCAGGCTCATCCCACCATGTCTTCGGACATTCTGACGCGGCTCGGTTCGGGCGACGTGATTGGCAAGCCGGCGCTGACCAAGCGTGATGGCCAGTGCGTGCACTTCGCCGACGGCAGCTCGGAGCTGGTGGACGCGATCATCTACGCGACCGGCTACAACGTGAAGTTCCCCTTCCTCGCTCATGACGTGGTAGCGCCAAAGGCCAACGATTTACCGCTTTTCATGCGAATTTTCCCGCTCGATCGCGAAGATCTCTTTTTTGTGGGCCTGGCCCAACCAGTCGGCGCGGTGATGCCGTTGGCCGAGGCGCAGAGCAAGCTGATCGCCGAGCTCCTCGGTGGTCGTTACGAGCTGCCGCAACCGACCGAGCGCAAGCAGCGGAGCGAGCGCGAGCGCGCCACGATGTTCGCGCGCTACGTGCCTTCGCGCCGCCACACCATGCAAGTCGACTACGACGAATACCTGACCAGTCTGACCGACGAAACAGAGGCAGGGCGAACGCGCGCGCGCCACCGGGCAGCGCGTGCCCGCGATCTCGCCTCGCAAGGAGCCAAGTCGTGAGCGAAGGCGTGTTCCAACCCGAACTCGATGGCATCACGGACGCCGAATGGCTAAACCTGGTGGCGCGCGCCAGTGGCGACGGGCAGCATTTCTACAGCGAAAATCAGTTATATCTCGCGTACGCGCGGAACCAGGTGAAGGTCACGCGCTACGTCGCGCGGCGCGGGGTGCTCGGCCTGTGCGCCATCGGCCTCGGGCTGGCGATCTGGGTGTACGCATTGAAGGCCGATTGGGGCCTCACCTTGGTGTTCGGCATCGCATTGACGCTGACCGGGGTGGGCATGGTCGGCACGGGGGTCGTGACGAAGCGCGACCCCGCGTCACGGGAGCCCGTCACGCGGTGGTTGTCCAAGTGGGCGGATCTGCGCCCGGCGCCGCGTTTGATCGCCGAGACCACACTCGGTCAAGCAGGGCTCGAGTATGTGCCGACACAGGTCGAGTGTTTGATCATCGTGGAGCGCGACGCCTTGGTCGACTTGCTGCTCAAGAACGACGCGCACACGACGCTCGGCGCGCTGATCGTCGCGGAGAGCGGCTATCCGCAGACACTCTCCCGAGAGGCCCAGCGCTTGCTCGAGACGCGCAAGGACCTGAAGACCATCGCCGTGCACGACGCGACGCCCGCTGGTGTGGCCATGCCCGCACGCCTGCAAAAGAGCGCCATTTTCCCGCTCGCACAGCGGGAGATCGTGGACGCGGGGCTATTCCCCGCGGACGTGACTTGGCTCGCGGAGTTGGCACCCGCGATCCCCGCCGCGCATGCCTTCCGCGTGCCGCTGGATTCACTGTCCTACGCGGCACTGCTGGTCGGTCTACGCGGCGTCTCCCGCGGCGCGCTCTCGCTGTACACGGCCATCGAAGACGCTCGTTCGAGCGGCCCCGGACCAGGCTGAGTCAGCCCTTCAGCTTACGACGAGCGCGCACGGCGGCCGCCAATTGCTCCAGCACGGGGGTCGTTTCGTCGAAACCGAGGCAGGCGTCCGTGATGCTCTGGCCGTACGTGAGCGGCTGCCCCGGAACCACGTCTTGGCGCCCTGCGACCAAGTTGCTTTCGAGCATCACGCCGAAGATGGCCTGGCTCCCCGCGCTGACCTGGGCCGAGAGCGATTCTCCCACGCGCACTTGGTTCTGGTGGTTCTTTTGGCTGTTGGCGTGGCTGCAGTCGACCATCAACGCGGGGCGCAAGCCGGCTTTGCTGAGGCTGACTCCGGCTTCCGCGATGGCTTCGGCCGAGTAGTTCGGGCCCGTGCGGCCGCCGCGCAAGATGACATGGCAATGCTTGTTGCCGCGCGTGGAGACGATGGCCGCGAGCCCCTGCTTGGTGACGGACAAGAAGCGATGCGGCGCCGCCGAAGAGCGCACCGCGTCCACCGCGATCTGCACGTCCCCGCTGGTGCCGTTTTTGTAGCCGACCGGCATGCTCAGGCCGCTCGCGAGCTCGCGGTGCACTTGGCTCTCCGTGGTGCGCGCGCCAATCGCGCCCCAAGACACCAGATCGGCCACGAACTGCGGCGAGATCGGGTCGAGGAACTCGGTGGCGGTGGGTACGCCGAGCTGCACCACATCGAGCAGGAATTTGCGTGCGACACGCAAGCCGAGATTGATCGAGAACGAGCCGTCGAGCTTGGGATCGTTGATCAGCCCCTTCCAGCCAACGGTGGTACGCGGCTTTTCGAAGTACGTGCGCATCACGATCTTGAGATCGGAGCGCAGCGCGTCGGCCACCGGCTTGAGCCGTTTGGCATATTCGAGCCCGGCTTCGGGATCGTGAATCGAGCAAGGTCCGACCACGACCACGATTCGGTCGTCTTCGCCAGTCACGATGCGCGCGACGTCGGCGCGAGCTTCGGCAATGAGTTGCGTGTCGGCCTCGGACGCCGGTAGCTCCTCCATCAGGATGGCGGGCGGGATCAGGGGCCTCAGGCTGTCGATGCGAACGTCGTCGGTGTCAGGCATGAATTTCTAGGGGCAAGGCGGCAACTCGGGCCGGATTTGCCCGGACTGTGCCACCTCAGGCGCGGACCGCAAAGTATCCCAGCTTGGCCAGGCCGACGGCACTCGGGGCGGCCTCGAAATCCGCCAAAGCGCGCCCCAAATGCTGCAAAGTGCGGTGCCCCGGGAAGTACGGCGGAACTGGAAAGGCGCGTAGGGGTCCGCGCTGTACGGTCTTTTCGATCGCTCCGAGCATGAGCGAGTTGTGCACCCAGCCGAGCCCGCTTTGCGCATCAGCCAGTGTCGCGCTGGGGTGCCCTCCCCAGGGCGAGGTTGCGAGCGCGTAAGCCGAGGCCGGCCAGTGGTTGATGGCGACCGTGCCGTAACGGAGGTCGGCAATCGAACGTTCGAGGGCCGCGGACAACGTCTTGTCTCGTTCGGTTTCGGGCGTGACGTAGAGCATCGCGTTTAGCGTGCCCCACAGGCGTTCGTTGGCGAACGCGGTCGCGCTGACCAAGAACTCGACCGGGTCGTCACTACCGACGCTGACTTCGCTCAAGATGCTGCAGAAGGGTTCGACACTGAACTGCGCGGCGTCGGATTGCGGGTCGAGCTCGCTGATCAGCGTCCACGGCAACTGCCCCGCGCGGGCTTCCCCGATGCGCGTCACGTGAGCCACGTCTTTGGTCAGGGCCGCGTAACGCGCCTCCGCACCCGGGTAATACGCGTTCCGAGTTGGAGCCTTGGCTAGCTCCGCCTTCAGGCAAGTCAGGAGCGCCTCGCGTTGAGCAAACCCGCGCGGGGTAATCAACATCTTCGCGGCGTTGCAGTTGAACGAGGCATTCTGCACGACCATCCCCGCGAGACCGCGGGCCATGACCGCCAGCTCGGCATCACTGTACTTACCCGGCACGACCAGCACGGGGCTGATATTGCCCAGCTCGCTCGTGACCGGCTTCGTGAACAGCGGAGTGCCGCGTTCTTTGCGCGCGGCCCGCTCGGCACCCGGCGCACCCCACACGATTCGATCATGAGTCTCGAGCGAACCCGTGATGTGCAGCTCGTCGACCGCGGGGTGGGCAACCAAGTGCGCGCCCACCTCGGTGCCGCCGTACACGATGCGCAAGAAGCCACGCTCGATCAAGGGCGCGAGCCCGAGCTCGAAGTACGGGCCCAAGTAGGCGTTGACCGGGCTCATCTTGAGCACGCACACCGCGCCTTCGACGAAAGACTTGTAAATCACGTCCAGTACCGGGATGGACGCGACGTTGCCCGCGCCGAGTACCAACGCAACCCGTCCCTCTGGATCGCGCCGTTGGTAGAAGGCGGCCTGCGTGTGCGGCAGATCCGAGGCGTCCACGTTCGGCCCGAGCCAAGTTTTCGAGCGGAACGGCGCGTACAGTAAGCCGTCGTACCACTCGTGCGGGGTCATCTCGACTGCCACGCGGCCGTGCGCAGTCACTGAGACTCGCGCGGGGTCGACTTGCGGAGAGCCCGTGAGCCGAACTTGCTCGAGTGAGCCAGCCAGCTGTTTCAGATTGCGAAACACGGGCAGGAGCGCGGACAGCCATTCGTCACCCTCGAGGGGTGAGCCTTGCTCGATCCCTTTCGCTCGGCAGGCCGCGGCCACCATGCGCGGCCCGAGTTGCTGAAAGCGGCTGCTTATCTCGCGCAGCCAGGCAATTTTCGTGGTCAACGAAGTGCGCGCGAACGGCGTTGCCCGCTCCGCCACGACGGCAAGGGCCTGCTCCAGCTCGGCAAAGCCGCTGTCCATCGGCGCCCGCGACGGGTCGCGGGGGATTGCTGCGCGAGCGGGAGATGAGCCCATGATTTCAAAGGCATAACCCTGCGCGCGGGGCGCGACCAGTCGATAACCGCCCGGGCGGAAAAGCAGCCGACCGCTTGCGGACACGCTCGCGAACGACGAAAAGCCGTACTCGAACCAAACGCAACAAGCCTGTACCATCGCCCGAGTGTGTCGGCCGCGCCGAGACCCGCCCTGAACATGTCGAACTCACCCACGCTCCCACCAGTCGAGGGACCACAGCGAAAACCGACACCCCTGCCCGTACTGGCCAACGAGAGCGATGCGCGCGTGCAAGCGGCACTCGCCGCCAGTGCCCGCGCGGAAGCCAGTTTGACGGGGCTGTTCCGCGCTATTCAGCATTTGGGGAATGGCGTCGGTGGTGCGCGCGAGGCAAACGAGTCGCTGACGCTGGAGCTCGAAGGTTTGCGGGATCTGCTGGGCGGTGCCAGCGAGCAGCAGCAAGTCTTTCAGCGCAAAGTGAGCGAACTCGAGCTAGTGCTCGACCGCACACGCAAGGAGCACGCGACCGAGCGCGCATTCTTGATCGGTCAGCAAGACGCGTTTTTGGTCAAGCTGCTCGATGAACAGGAAATCGAACTCAAGCGGCGCGACGGCGAGATAGAGAAGCTGCGCGGGCGGCTCGCCGAACTCGAGCAACGCAACCAAGTGGCGCTCGCACCAACGCTGACGCAAATGCCCAGCTCGCGCCCACCCCCCGTGCAACTCGTCGAGCCGAAAGCAACCACGGACGAAGCGGGCGCTGGCTTGGATCGCGCCGAGCGCGATGAACTGCAACGAACGGCGCAGAAACTGGCCGAAGATCGCGAGCGCGCGCGGGAAACCGTGGCTCGTTTGCAGGCACAACGCGACGAAGCGCAAAACGCCGTCGTGCGCATCGCCAAAGAGCGGGACGACGCGCTGTACGAGATCCATCGCCTGAAGAGTGAGCTCGGCGGGCCGCGCATTCCGCTGTCGACGCGCCCTCCGGCGCCCGAATCACGGCGTGATTCGAGTTCCGGGCGCGCGTATCCGACCGTACCCACGCTGGGACAACTGGAGCTGGAAGCGCGCCTCAGTCGGCCCGCGGCGCCCGCGCCTTCGGCGAGCTCACCGCTCGCGCCGCCCGTCAGCGCCGCGGCTGGGTCGCAACCGATCAGTAGTATCCTCAGCCCCCCGCGCAGCAACCCCAACGCGTCTCCGATCCCCTCGCGGCTTTCTCCACCGCCCTCACGGCTCTCGCCACCACCACCGGCGCGGAATTCGGTGCCACCGGAAGAGCTGCGTCGCGCGCTGACCACGCAATCGTCGCCCAGCATGCGGCCGGTGCTCAAACAAAAGCCGGACGTGAGCACTCGCCCCTTGGTCGGTTACTCGAACGATAACGTCGAGCCCGAGCGCTTGGAGAGTGCCACCCAGCTCGCCTCCAAGCCGCCGCCGGGCAGCGCCAAATCGTAGATCGTCGATTTTAGCGCTCATTTGCGCTGAATCCGCCGCACGCCAGCGCGAGAGTGCTACTAGGGGCCCTCCCGTACGCCATGACGCCAGACGTGCCGCTGACTTCGAACGCCGAATCCGCCCCGGAAGGGATCTCGCGCGGCGTGCGGCTGCGCGTGGGGCTGCTGTGCGTCGCCGGAGTGGCGTCGATCTGGTTGCTCAAGATCGCCCTGTTCACTGCCGTCGGCACTCTGCTCGGCTTCGTCTCGCTTCCGGCGCAGCCACGTCGCCACGTGCTCGTGCTGAAACTCGCGCTGGCTGTCGCTGGCGTGTGCGCGACCGTGGGCACGTTTCGTTTCCTGGTGCGCGAGGCCGTGCCGGGCATGGTCGAAGGCGGCACCACTGCGACCGAGCAAAGGGTCGTCTCGCGCCTGCGCGAAATCTTGTTCGCCGAAGATGCCTGGCGCAAAAACGCTTTCTACGATCCGGATGGCGATCGAGTGGGTTCGGCCGGGCTGTTGGGTGAACTGAGCGGCGAGTTCGGGGTCCGCTCTGGCAAACGCGTCGAGCCGTCGGTACTCGAGGGCTACCCCAAGCTCGTCGATACGCGGCTCGGTCCGGCCGCGGACATCGGCGGCTATTTGGTACTCGTCTGTTTGCCCAAGCAAGGCGGCGGCTACACGGCAAAGCCGAGTGATGCCATCGACGACGAACGAGCCGAGCGCAACTACTACGCCTATGCCTGGCCTGCCGAGCGTGGCCAGGGCTTGAGCACGGCCTACTTTCTGGACGAGCACGAGCGCATCCTGCTCGCGGACAGCCAAGAGGCGGAACCTCGCCGGCTGATCGGAGTCGATGCTCCGCCCGCCTGCGACGACGTTTCAGCGCCTGCAACCGCGGGCGACTGGCGCGTGTGGCGCCACAAAAAGCCGCGCACTCACCTGCCCTACGACAAACCGTAACTACGCGATGGATGAAGTTTACAAAAGCGATCTGAACCGAGACGTGAAGCCGGCGCAGCCAGGCGAATTTTCGGCGCTCGAGATTGGCCCGATGCGCGTGTGGCCCCCGGTAGTGTTGGCTCCGATGGCGGGAGTCACCAATTATCCGTTTCGCTCACTGTGTCGACGCTTCGGCGCGGGCCTGTACGTGAGCGAGATGATCACGGCGCGGCCACTCGTCGAAGGCAATCAGAAGACGCTGCGCATCGCCGACTTCGGCGCGGAAGAGAATCCTCGCAGTCTACAGCTTTACGGCGTCGACCCGTACTACGTGGGCGAGGCAACGAAGCGCCTGGTCGGTGAAGGTCGAGTCGACCACATCGACATGAACTTCGGCTGCCCCGTGCGCAAGGTCACGAGCAAGGGGGGTGGCGCGGCGATCCCGGTCAAACCGAGGTTGCTCGCCGCAATCGTGCGTGCCTGCGTGCAGAACGCGGGCGCCGTGCCGGTCACGATCAAGTTTCGGATGGGCATTCACGACCAGCTCCTGACCTTTTTGGACGCGGGCCGCGTCGGGGAGGCCGAGGGCTGCCGCGCGGTCGGCCTGCACGCGCGCACCGCCGCGCAGCTGTACGACGGCGAGGCCCGCTGGGAGGCGATCGGCGAGCTGAAACAGGCGGTGACTCGCATTCCCGTGCTCGGAAACGGCGACATCTGGGAAGCCGAAGACGCGCTGCGGATGATGCGCAGCACGCACTGCGACGGTGTGATCGTCGGGCGCGGTTGCCTCGGTCGACCTTGGCTGTTCCGCGATCTAGCGAGTGTGTTCGACGGCCGTGAACCGGAGAACCCGCCGCTCTTGGGCGGCATCGTCGAAATCATGCTCGAGCACGCCACGTTGCTCACGAGCTGGTTTGGCGAGCGCACGGCAATGCGCTCGTTTCGCCGACACTCCACTTGGTACACGAAGGGCTTCCGCGGCTCGGCCGAGCTCCGGCAGCGGCTCATGCAAATTGCCACACTCGCCGATCTTCAAAGCGCCTTGCAGCACATCGACGCTAGCCAGCCCTTCCCACCGTCTGCCATGCGGGTGCCACGGGGCAAAGGGTCTGGCACGCAAGCCGTGAGCCTGCCGGAAAATTATTTGTTGGATCGCGACGATGCCACGCCTCCCGGAGCGGACGCGGAAGACGAGTTTTCGGGCGGTTGAGCCAATGCAGGTACGTTCCGCCGCGCAGCGCCGGATTCAGGCCGAACTCGCCCGCACGAAACCGCGGCGAAACCTGCGGTTGTGGCAACGTGCCGCGTGACGATTGCCCGAGTCGCGTGTAGCCTTTTGCGGTCCGGCAGGCTTTTGGCAACCCTCGCAGTAAGGATTTCACCATGCGAGTCCCGTTCTTGGTCAGTGAATTCTTCGAATGGCGCTGGGCGCCATGCGTCGGCCTCACCGCGGGGTCGCTCGGCTTCGTCGCGCTTGCCTTGCTCTTGATCCCGACCCGCTTCGGCGGTGGAGCACCGGGCGTGGAGCGCTCGAGCTCGTTCGAAAGCCCACCGCCGCAGGCCATGTATAGCTCGGCGTTGACGAGCAATCTGACCGAGACGGAGGTCGCGCGGTCGCCGGAACCAGCGCGTGCCCGGCACGTTGCGGCCCTACCGAGCCCGCCCAGCCGTGAGTCCGGCGTGGCCGTCGCAAGAGGCTTTTCACCGGTCATCGAGCGGCCCGCCCCTCCGCCGCCTCCCCCCGCGGTCTTGATGCCCGCAGCCGCGCCCCCCGCTGTGCCCGGCTCGGGCGAAGTCAATCAGCCCGTGCCCGGCGTCGCAGCACGCGTCGACAACCCGTGAGGTTGGGTTGGTGAACCGTTGAGCGACTCGGTTCGGCTCGACCGCTTCTTGTTTGCGTCGCGCTTGTTCAAGTCGCGCACGCTCGCGCAAACGGCTTGTGAAGCGAACCACGTGCGGGTGAATGGCGAACCCGCGCGCTCCAGCCACGCGCTGCGCGTGGGCGACGAGATCCGCGCCTTCTCACCACGCGGCAGCATCGTTTGGGAAGTGCTGCAGCTGGCGGAGAAACGTTTGGGCCCGCCCCAGGCGCGACTCTTGTACGCCGATCACTCACCCCCACCTCCGCCGCGAGAAGAGCGCGTGGCCGTGCGCGACCGGGGCGCGGGTCGACCCACGAAGGCCGATCGGCGCGCTACCGAGCGCTTTCGCGGTGACGATTAGACCACTCGCCGAATAAGGTCAGCCCCGCGACAGCCAGCATCCAAGCGCTGAGTAGGAGCGCCGCGACCTTCTGGGCCGCGGGTACGATCAGCGGAGCGGGCTCGCGGCCGTGCATGTAGTGCACGAACAGCAACGCGTGCAGAGTTCCCACCACGAGCGCAGCGGCGCCGACGACCGCCAGCCCACGCGCCGTTCGAGCCGAGCGCCACAGCGCCCCCACCGCGCACAGCGCCGCGGCGATCCCGAATGCACCCGACGACAATGCCAACCAAGCGTGCACTTCACCAAATTGCGCCGATGGCGTGAGCGGTACCGCCACGTAGCTCAGCACGGCGCATTGGCCGAGCCGACGCACCCAGACGCCCGAGCGCGTGCCGCTCACGAAATAGCGAGGCACCAACCAAAAGAAAGCCGCCAGGGCCACCGCAAAGCACAAGAGTGCGAGCTGAGCCAGACGCGAGCCAAGCGGGTTGTTCACCCCAGACAGTGATACCGGCTGCGTCAGGTCACAGAAGTAGTTGGCAAAAAAAGCATGCCCGCGCGCCGCGCGGTCGAGCCAGTTGCCCCCCGGGTAGATCGCGGATGCTACGGAAAATAGGCCGAAAAATGCGAGCCAGGCCCCGAGTATCGCGAGCGCGCAGCGACGCTCCCAGGCCGCGAGTTCAGGCTTGATACACGCACGCACACGGTACCCTAGAGTCGCACCTGCTTTGCGTGCAAGCCGGCTTCGAAACGGACGCGAAATGCCCGATGTGCCAGGCTATGAGTCTCATGCTGCGACGCGTTCTGGCCGATCCCGCGGATCCCGATGCCGTGGCGGGCGTTCGCGCGGACACCGAGGCGGAAACTCCCGAACCAGCGCGAGTGTCGCCGAGGCGACGTTTGTCGTCGCATCCGCCCGTGATCCACCGTTCGTCCCATCCGCCATCCAACACTCCGGATCGCGTGGACCTCGCGTGGCTGCAGCAAATGTTTGCGAGCATCCAGGTAGAAGGCAACCTCGCGCACGCGCGCTTCGGTGAGTACACGCTGCGCACGGCGCTGCAGCCGGTGCTCAGTCTCGCGCATCACAAGCCGGTCGGCTACGAGGCGCTGTTGCGCGCTTACGACTCCGAAGATCGCTTGGTCTCACCGCATCGCATGTTTCGCAAAGCGGGCGACGACGCGATTGCCCTCGATCAGATCTGTCGCGCGTTACACGTTCAGAATTGCGTCCTCCAAGGCGCGGCCAACAATTGGATGTTCTTGAACGTGAGTCCGGCGTTGATCTTGGATGGGCACTCCACGCGCACGATCTTGCCGCGCGTGCTGGAGCGCCACGGGCTGCCCGCGCATCGTGTGGTGGTCGAGATCTTGGAGACCTCGGCCTACGACGAAGAGAACCTCGCGCGCTGCGTGCAATACTTTCGCGATCTAGGATGCCTGGTCGCGATCGACGACTTTGGCGCGGGCGAGTCGAACTTCGAGCGTATCTGGCGGCTCAAGCCGGACATCGTGAAGCTCGACCGCTCGATGGTCGTGGAAGCCGTGCGCACCCCGCGCGTACGCCGCATCTTGCCCGGCCTGGTTTCCTTGATTCACGAAGCGGGCTGCTTGGTGGTGATGGAGGGGCTGGAGACCGCGGAACATGCACTGATCGCCATGGAGAGCGACGTCGACTTCGTGCAAGGCTTCTACTTTGGTGAGCCCCGCTCGTGTCTGACTCCGGACGAAGACTACCGAGAGACGTTGAACGAACTATTCAACTGTTTTCAAGATCGCGTCCGTCGCCAGTCCAGCAGCGAGCGCTCGGTGCTGGCTCACTACTCGAAAAAATTCGAGGACGCAGCGGTGCTGTTTCGCTTGGGCGGTGAGCCGGAGCATGCCTTCGCAGAGTTCTTGGCGCTGGGCGGAGTGCAGCGCTGCTACTTGCTGTCGTCCGAGGGCGTGCAGGTCGGCGGCAACATCGGCACGCGCGAGGCCGCGCGCCGACTCGACCCGCGTTACCTGCCGTGCGCCGATGCGGAGGGTGCCAATTGGTTTCGCAGGCCGTATTTCCGGCGCGCCATCGGTCAGCCCATGGCCGTGCAGATCTCGCGTCCCTACTTGTCGATCGCCGATGCGCGAGCTTGCGTCACGTTCTCGATCGCCATTCCCGAGACCGACGGCGTGCGCGTGCTGTGCGCCGACTTGGACTGGGAATCTTTCGCCAGCTGATCGCAGCACGACACGCGCCGCTCAGCGTTTGGCGCGAGGCTTCTTTCCGGACAGCTTGTGCGCGCGAAAGCACTCGAGCCAGTGATCATTGACCATGCCCACAGCCTGCATGTGGGCATAAATGATGGTCGAGCCCACGAAGCTGAAGCCGCGCTTCTTGAGGTCTTTGCTGAAGGCGTCGGAAATCGCTGTGCGCGCGGGGACGTCCGCGCGCGTGCGCACTGCGTTTTGTAGCGGCACCCCATCGACGAAGCGCCACTGGTACGCAGCGAAGCTGCCAAACTCGGCCTGGACCGCGAGGAACGCGCGCGCATTCTTCACGGTCGACTCGAGCTTGAGCCGGTTGCGCACGATGCCCGGGTCGAGCATGAGTCGCTCGACCCGCTGGGGCGTGAAGCGCGCGACCCGCTGCACGTCGAACTCGGCGAATGCGGCTCGGTAGGCCGCGCGCTTGCGCAGCACCGTGAGCCAACTCAAGCCGGCTTGCGCGCCTTCCAAGGTCAAAAACTCGAACAGCACGCGGTCGTCGTGCACCGGTACGCCCCATTCACGATCGTGATACGCGGTCATCAACGGATCGCCGACGCACCACCAGCAGCGAACCTTGCTTGACGACGACCCTGTCTTTCGAGCGGCCATGTTCGGTCGCACTGTGCCGAAGCCGACGGCGCACGTCACTCCGCGTTTCCCGGCTTTCGCAGGATCGAAACAACGCGCACGGCGGGCGTTGCGTTTCCGTTCAATCGAGAACGCAGCGCGAACACCGGTTCGCGCTCAGGCGTGCCTGAGCCGCACCGGAGTGCGTCAGCCCTGACACGGGCGTCAGGGGAACGGACGTGAGAAACCGGCTCTTTCACCGAGTGTCCGCACCGTGGCCCCGGGGCCGGGGGGGCAATTCGCCCGCAATGTGGGACCGATTCCAGGATCGGCGAAATGTGAACGGCGAAACGTCCTTCGAGGCACGTACGTTGCAGCACTCGGGCTTACGCGGTCCGAACCACGGCCGTTGTCACCGAAACGCCACGAGAATTACCATGCGCCCCACCCAAGTAGAATTCGCCAATCCCCGAGAATGGTTGATCCAACTCGCACAGGAGACGGACGGCTATCGCCGCCTGGTTCGCGAATCGGGTGGCACGGGGCGCGCCGCCTACCGCATCGCTCGCGCTCGCTGCAGCGCCGCGACGGGTAACGAGCCGTGCTTGGAAGACCTGCAAGCGGCGGCGGCGCTGCTCGCGACCTGCCTCGGCAGCGGCGGGGCGTTGCCGATCAAGTCGCTCTTGCCCGGAGCGAAAACGTTGCCGCCGCCCGTGTCTTCACTCGTGCCCGCCGCGAAGTCCTCGTTGCCACCGCCCGCGCCGTCCGCCGCTCGTCGCGTAGCCGCCAAGTCTCGACCGCGTACGGACCGCGCTAGCCTCTAAAAGCCTTCACTGCGAATTCGCGCCGCCGGGACACCATGCGCGACGAGCGCGGCCGCGACGTCAGCCACCATATCCGAACGGCCGCAGACGTATGCATCGAGCGCCCCGAGTGAGTTCACGGCCTCCAGTAATTGCGCCTGCACCCGGCCGCGCAGACCGAGCCAACTGGAACTTGCGCCGGTGAGCGTGGGGATGAAATGAAAGCGCGCGTGCTCGGCCGCGAGGCGCGTGAAGTCATCGCCGAACAGAACGTCTTCGGGCGCGCGATGACCGGCGAGCAGCAGCAGCTTCGTGTCTGAAGCGCGCGCGAGCTCTTCCTCGATCAGCGCGCGCAGGGGCGCGATGCCAGTGCCCACGCCAACGAGCAGCGCCGCGGGGCTCGGATCGGGTTGCCAGGTGAAGGCACCCGCGGGGCCCTCTACCTCCAGTTCGGCGCCGATGGGCAGCGTATCCAGCACGTCGGCGCCCGCGTGAATGGCCACCGCCAGCTCGAATTCGCCCGGTTTTGCAGGGTCGTTCGCAGACGCAATCGAATAGGGTAGGAAAAGCGCTTGTCCCTCGGCGAAAGCGACCACCAAGTACTGCCCCGCGGCCCAGCAGAAAGGCGACCGCGCGACGAAGCGAAGCCGATGCACACGGCTCGAAAGCGGCGTTCGAGCCACGAGTTCGACCACGACGCGCGGAGCAGCCATCCCCCGTTCATAGAAGGTAAGCCCGTCCTTTTGCCATGAATTTTTTTAGCCACGCATGGGTCGCGCGACGCGACGAGGCAACTCGCGGCTCGATTCGAGCGGAGTTCGTGCTGGCGTCCATGCTTCCGGATTTCGCGTCCATGCTGCGAACGCGACCGCCTTCGGCCTCGCTCGACGCGCTGGAAGCAGGCCTCGCGTTTCACCACCGAACCGACGATGCGTTCCACGGCTCGCAGTCCTTTCTAGAATTTTCCCACCACGCTTCGCTCTTCCTCCACGATCGCGGCGTGCCGCGCGGCACCGCTCGCGCGGTCGCCCACGTCGGTGTCGAATTGCTCCTCGACTCGGAATTTGCCAAAGAAAGCGGGGCAAACGAGGCATATTTGTCGGCCATCGATTGTGCATTGACGGAGCGAGTGCTGAGCCACATTCACTGGCAAACGAGCGATGCACGCGAGCGCTTTCAGCATCTGTGCCGCAACTTGCAGAGCCGTGGCCCGCTTCGAGAAAACCCTGCTGCCGAACTGGTGGCGCAGCGGTTACGGAACATCTTGCAGGACCGCCCGCGGCTCGCGATGGACGACCGTGGGCAATCCGTTGTACGGGAGTGGGTGTCGAGCGCGCGCCCGTTGATCGTCGCCGGCGCGCCGCAGCTGCTACGTGAAGTCGAGCAGCGCCTGCACCCTGACACCGCCACTTAGAAAAGGAAGATACATGCGCTTTACGCAAACCTGCGTCGTGCTCGGCCTGCTCGCAGTGCCCGCCCTCGCTTCGGCTCAGATCAAGCAACCGGGAGCTCACCCGCTTTACCCGGCCGAACTCGAGCCGCATTTGATCGTGCAGTGGAACGACTACGCGCCGTGCGCCAATGACGGCTTCGGCCCCGGGTTTCGCGCGACCATTCCGTTCCTGGACAATGGCCCGATTCCGAAAATCAACAACAACATGGGCATCGGCTTCGGCTTGGACTGGGCGCACTCGGGGATCAGCTCGCGCTGCTCGCGCTACGACCGGAACGGCGTCTACTACGGCGACGGTTACACCGCGGACATCTGGTCAGTTCCCGTGGTCGCGCAGTGGAACTTCTTCCTCTTGCCCAAGATCAGCGTGTTCGGTGAAGCCGGCCTGGTCCTGCAGCACCGCCGCTTCGACAGCGATTACGGCGTCGACTGTGGCGCCAACTACTGTCGCGGGGTAGGGAGCGACAATAGCGTCAACGGCTCTTTCGCGGCCGGAGGGCGCTTTCTGGTCACTGATTCGGTCGGTTTCCTGCTCCGCCTCGGCTTTCCGTACCTGTCGGCCGGCGTCTCGATCTTGCTCTAGGCTTGTCCACGGGCCTCGCCTGGGTCGAGACTGTGCACGCCCATGGAACACCGCGCTCCCCCTTCGACCAACATCGCTGCCACGATCTTCCGCGATCTGCGCAGCCAGATCTTGAAGGGGGTGCTCAAGCCGAGCGAGCGACTGCCCGGAGAGCGCGAGCTCGCCGCGCAATACGGCACCAATCGCAACACCCTGCGTGAAGCCGTGCGCATGCTCGAGCAAGCCCGCTTGGTGACCGTACGCCACGGGCAGGGCGTGACCGTCGCCGACTTTCGCAAGACGGGCACGATGGAGCTCTTGCCTCCGTTCTTGGAGAACACGGGCAACGCCGCCGAGATCCACGCCTTACTCGAAGACATTTTGCCGGCCCGGCTCTTGGTGCTGGAGTTTGCGACGCGCTTGGCCGCCAAGCGCGCCAGCACGGACGACATCGCCCGGCTGCGCGACATCACCGAGCTCTTGATCGCGGCATTCGAGCGGCGTGATCCAGTCGTCATCGCGCACGGGTTCCAGCGCTGGCTCGACGCCTTGCTGGACGCGGGACATTCCGTCGCGGTGCGTTGGATCGCCAATCCATTTTTGGATGCGTACCGCGAATTGCTCGATCGCTTTCCGGCGCTGTGGATGCTCGAGCCCAGCTTTCCGCAGCATTTACGGGATCTGGTGACGACGCTCGAAGCGGCGGACGAAGAGAAATCGATCGCCGTCACGCGCGACTACTACCACCGCGTCGACACCATGCTGATGCGCGCGCTGGCGAGCTTGGTGCCCAAGGGCTAACGCGCTGGGTCGCCGTTCAGCTCGCGTTCGGCCCGCATCAACCAAGCCCGCACTCGCAGCGGGACGGCTGCGGGCGTCACTTCTTCCGACATTGGTGCGGGCAACGGCGCACTCGACTTGGTCGACCAGAACAGCGTGGGGCCCGCCTCGCGCGCGCGCAGACCGGAGATCACCCGGGCGGCCGCCTTCGCGCTGTACGTGCCGTCGAGCACCGGCAATCCGAGACGGCGCCAGAGCGCTTCGGCATCGTCGCCCTCCGCGCTCGGCTGCCCGTAGCCAGGCCCCAGGTAGCGCCCATCGACCTCGAAGCGCGCGCCGAGCGCGGCCGCATCGAGGTGCGGCACCTGCGGACCCGCGAGTTCGCGCAGCAAGGACGCGCAACGCGCCGCGAGCCCCAGAATGCGCAGGCGGCTCGTGACGGGCCAAGGAGAGACTCGAACCGAGACCAACCGAGGCAACGTGTCGGGCGCGAAACCCACGTGGAAGTGCGCGGCCAAAGCCAAACCCACGAGCAAGCCGGCGGAGGTGCAAGTCGAACCCACGCCGACGATCACGCGACGCGGTGCGGGCAACTCACCGGCCGCGACTTGGCTTCCGAGTTCGAGTCCGGCCGAGACATAACCCAAAGCGCCAAGCGGGGTCGCACCTCCCGGCACCATCACGTACGGAGCAGGCCTCGTTCGAAGGCGTAGCCAAGCTAGCCCGAATGGGAACGCGCTCCAGTGCGGCAGCGCATTCAGTCGCGAGCCACTGGCCGCGAGTGCGCGCAGGTTGAGGAACGCGGCTTCGGAGATCGGTTGCGGAAAGAGCAGCGCGCCCGCCGTGAGTCCGAGTCGCGGCGCGTGCAGCGCAGTAGCGAGCGCATGATTGGATCCGAAAGCGCCGGTAGCAAAGACGCTCGAGTGACCGCGAGCACGCGCTTCGGCCAAGAGCAGCTCGAGCGTGCGCACTTTGTTGCCACCATAAATAGGCGATGAAAGGTCATCGCGCTTCACCCACGCCTCGCTGTCGCTCACGCCGAGTTCACGCGCGACGGCAGTGAGCGGTTGAACGGGACTCGGAAAGCAACCGAGCTCCGCCCGCGCCACGCGCGGCGACAGCTTCGGAAACAGTTCGAAGAGCGGGAAGCTCACGCGCCCGAGCCTAGCCCCACCGCACGGCGAGGTTCCTGACGCCAGGCGGAGGCGTGGGGAGCAGTGCTATGCATTTGTGCACTGTATTTCTGTCACGGACAGTGTTAGTCGTCGTCGCTTCAGTCGGGAGCGCGGCATGCCCCATAAATCGAAAAAGCCCATTCATCAGGCCAAATTGCGTACTTCCAGCGCCCCGGCCAAAAGCAAACGAGCTCCGCTAAAGGCATCGCCAAAGGCCGTCAAGCGTTCAGCGGTCGCCCCGGCCCCGGTGAGGGGGAAGCCCTCAGCCAAAAGGGCCGCGAAAGCAAAGCCCGTCGCCAAGACAGCAAAGCCCGTCGCCAAGACAGCAAAGCCCGTCGCCAAGACAAAGCCCGTCGCCAAGACAAAGCCAGCCAAGGTCATCTCGTCGGCAAAGCCGGTCGCCAAAGCAAAGCCGGTCGCCAAAGCAAAGCCGGTCGCCAAAGCAAAGCCGGTCGCCAAAGCGAAGCCACAACCGCGCATCCCCCACTCATTGATCCTGCCGCCGAGGCCGAAGCGGCTTGCGGCGCGGTTGCTCGTCGCGCGTGCACCGCGTCCCGCCCGCGTGGAGGAAGTCGCGCCGGATTCTCACCGCACCGTGCCGGTGAGCGCAAGCGCGACCAGAGCCACCATTCCGCTCGAAAGCGCGCACGTCGCCGCGCCCAGCCTACCCGCCGCGACTCTCCGTGTGGCCGCGCGCGCCCCTCGGGCCCGGGTCACGCTGGACACCTGGCGAGCCATCGAAGGCACCGCCGCCAAACTCGGGCGCGCCGTACTGACTGACGAGCAGCGCGTTGCCATCCGTGCCGCGCTCGAAGGTCATGACAGTCTGGTGGTGATCACGGACGACGAGCGCGCGGTCAGCTGCTACCAACTCGCCGCGTTCCAACTCGCTCAGCCAACGGTCGTGATCTCGCCCGTCGCCAGCGAGCTCAAAGCTCACTATGAGGCGCTGAACGCTCAGCACCTACCGGTCGTGCGCGTGTCGGCTGACCTTGCGGGACCCGAGCGCAGCGCCGCGCTGACCCGTATTTCTCGCGGTGGAGCGCTGCTCGTGCTGCTCAATCCAGAGGCCCTACACGCGCCGGATATCCGCCAAGCGTTGGCCAAATCAGGCATCGCGCTGTTCGTGGCCGAAGAGGCGCACTGCGCCTCGGACGTCTCGCACGAGGTTCGCCCTTCCTATGCCGAGCTCGGCGCGACCTTGCGCTCGTTGGATTCGCCGCCCGTGATGGCCGTGACGCGCGTCGCCACCGCCGCGGTGCGGAGAGACATTCGCGAGCGCCTCGGGCTGAGCGCGCCCGTCACGATTCAATCGCCGCCCGTGCGAGCGAACGTGCAGGTCGTGACCAAGCTCGCGCGGGGGGAAGGGCGCCAAGCCGCGCTCGTGCGCTTGGTCGAACGCCTCACGCTGCCCGGGCTCGTCTTCTGCGCTACGCCGCACGACGTCGACAGCGTGTACTCCGCCCTGCGCGGGGCGGGCATTGCCGCGCATCGCCACCACAGCGGCATGACCGCCGCCGATCGCGCCGCCGGGCTTGCACAATTCAGCGCGACCGGTGAGCGCTCGGTCATGGTCGCGGTCAGCGCGTTCGCGCCGGGCAGCGGCCTACCGGGCATCGGCGAGCAAACCGAGCCGACCCTCGGCTTTGGTCGCGGGCCGACCCCGCGCGACCTGCGCTTCGTCGTGCACTACCAGTCGCCCGCGTCGATCGAGCAATATTTGCGGGAGATTCAACGCGCCGGCGTGGACGGCCTGCCCGCCACGTGCGTGCTACTTCACGAGTCGAGTCACCGCAGTTTGCACGAAGTGATGCTGTCGCAATTGCGCTTTCGGGCCACGCACTTGGCCGAGCTCGGCCGTGCCCTCGAAACGCCCGCGCTCGAGGGCCGCACGGTTTCGCTCGAAGCGTTGGCGCTCGGCACCGGCCAAAGTCGGCGCACGACCGATCGACTCACCGCGCTCTTGGCCGACGCCGGCGTGGTGTCGCGTGCGGCCGGCTGGGTGCGCGTGCTGTGCACCGCCAACGAATTGGACGAAGCCTGCCGTCGCCTCGGCGCCCAACTATACGCCTTGCGCGAGCAAGATGCGCGTCGGCTCGCCTCGGTGAGCGCGTTCGCCGAGGCGAGCGAGTGCAAGCTCTCGTGCTTGAGCCAATACCTCGGTGAAGGCGCGACCGGAGGCTGTGGTCGTTGCAACGTGTGCGTCAGCGAGCTCTTGGCGCCCAGTCAAGAATCGCTCGTGCCGCAAACATCGGCGCGTCGTGGAGTCGTGCACGAGTTCTCGGTACAGGCCGTGAGCGCCCCCGTCTCCGGCGTCGTCCCGACCGGCGCGCAGCTCAATCAGGGTCCCACGATCGCGAAGGTGTCCGACTTCGAGGGAAGCGGCCCGCGGAAGTAGTCCCAGCTCACTCCCTGGGACGAAGTTTTCGACTCAGGTCGTACCGCGCCTCGCGGCAACGGCAGTCGTGGTTTCTCCTCGGTAAGCGTCGCCGACAGCGTGGCTCCATTCGTACATGAAGCCTGCACTCCCGGCACCCGCGTGGCGGTCCCGGTTGCCTTCATGAGCGGCCGGCTAGCGCGGGAGAGCAGCAACGCAGCGCAGCACGCGCTCGAGCGAGACGATTTTGTCGGGCTCGTGCCGAGCGTCTCTAGTCCAGCGAGAGTAGATCTGGTACTAGTTCCAGATTAACTGGATTGCGACTTTGGTAAAGCCGATTCCCCAAACTCAGGCGACTTCGATGCTCGTGCGGGCGTGCTTGCTCGCTGGCGGCGCACTCTGGTTGATGGGCACGGGCGGCTGCGGTAGCCCGAGCAACTACGGCAATTTGTTCGACAACAGTCCGACACAAGCGGGCAGCGTGGGCGCTGCGGGCAGCTCGGGCAGCTCGGGCAGTGCTGGATCGACGGCGATCGCGGGTGGCGGAGGCGTGAGCGTTGCCGGAGAAGCAGGCAATAATGCAGCTTCCGGTAGTAGCGGCGCGGGTTGTGACTCTGCGTGTGCAGACGGAGGGCGCAGCGGAGGCGGAAGTCTCGGCGGTGCAGGCAGCAGCGGCGCGAGCGGCGCGAGCGGCGCGAGCGACCAAGCCGGCAGCGGCCCGGCGTCGCCCGAATGTTCGACATTCGACCCGAATGCGACTTACCTGCCCGCGACGCAGCACTGCTACTTGGTCGTCACCGAGCCGCGTACGTTCACCGCTGCCCAGACGTACTGCAAATCTTTGGGCGCGCACTTGGTCACGATCGTAGACGAAGCCGAGGACGAGTTTGCCTGGACGCTCCACCCTGAGGAGCATTGGATTGGCTCGAAGGACGGTAAGGCACCCAAAGATTCCAAAGCCGGCGCGTACAGCTGGGTCACGGGCGAGCCATTCGGATACAGCAATTGGTCCTACAATCAGCCGGACGCCAGCGGTACTGATTGCGGTGAGAACAACGGCGGAGGCACGTGCTACGAGCACTGCGCGTTCCAATGGACCGGCGGTGATCACGACGGTGAGTGGAACGACCGCTACTGCCAACACACGATCGCGTCGGTCTGCGAGTGGGACAGCGCGCCCTGAGCGTCAGCCGTCGAGTCGCTCGCTGACCGCGCGCGCGAACTCGGTGGTGCCGAGGGAGCCCCCGATATCTCGAGTTTTCTGGCCTTCTTCCAACGCGCGATCGTAAGCGCGCCGGATCCGCTCGCCGGCTACACGGCACGCTTCGTCACCACGGGTGTCGGCCAAGTGCTTGAGCATCATGGCCGCGCTCATCAGTAGCGCCAAGGGGTTCGCCAAGTTCTTGCCCGCGATGTCCGGCGCCGAACCGTGGACGGCTTCGAACACGGCGTCATCGTCACCGATGTTTGCGCCGGGGGTGACGCCTAGGCCACCGACCAGGCCCGCACACAGATCCGAACAGATATCGCCGTACAAGTTTTCGCACAGCACGATGTCGAACTGCGTCGGGTCTTGCACCATGCGCATCTGCGCGGCATCGATGATCACTTCTTCGTACTTGATGTTCTGGTAGTCGCGCTCGTGCACCTTGCGCGCTTCATCGAGCATCATGCCGTCGCTCATCTTCATGATGTTCGCCTTGTGAAATAGGCTAATTTTCCGCCGATTTCGCTGCGTTGCATAGCGGAACGCCCAGTGCGCGATGCGACTGCAGGCAACGCGCGTCGCGACCTTCATGCTCACGACGACGCCGTCGGTGATCAGGTTCTCGATGCCGCTGTACAGGCCCTCGGTGTTTTCACGCACGATCACCAAGTCGACGTTCTCGAAGCGTGTCTTCACGCCGGGCATGCTGCGAATCGGCCGCACGGCGGCGTACAGATTCAACGTCCGGCGCAGACCCACGTTCACCGAGCTGAAGCCTTTGCCGATGGGCGTGGTGCACGGGCCCTTGAGCGCGACGTGGTGCTGACGAATGGCGTTCAGCGTGCTCTCGGGCAGGGTGTCGCCCAGCTTCAGATCGAGCGCGGTTTGCCCGGCATGATGGGTTTCGAATTTTACGGGTGCCTTAGCGGCTTCCAGCACGCTGAGCACCGCGTCACTCACCTCCGGACCGATGCCGTCGCCAGGGATCAACACTGCCGTATGCGTGGTCATCCTTCTTCCGTAGTACAGAAAGCGAGCTCCGGGGAGCTGCTGCTGCGAGTGGATTGTCCGAACTGCCGGACGCAGGCACAATGCCGCCACAAATGCAGATCAGAGCCGTGGTTTTCGACTGGGGCGGCACTCTGTCGGAGTACGCCGAGATCGAACTGTACGATATGTGGAAACTCGCGGCCGCGCACCTCGCACGGGTCACGGGTCGCCCCGAGCCGGAGCTGACCGCGCAGCTCCTGGCCGCCGAGCTCCGTTACTGGGACGGCGTGAAGACGTCCCAGAAGACGGGCACCTTGCAACAGATCTTGGAAGCGGAGTCACGCGCGCTCGGACTCGACGTGAGCCAAGCCGTGGTCGAAGAGACGGCCCAGCGCCACCTCGACGCCTGGACGCCGCACATTCGCCACCACGCGGATGCCGCCGACACGCTGCGCGCGTTGCGCGCGGCGGGCCTGAAGCTCGGATTGCTCTCCAACACGCATTGGCCGGAGGCGTATCACGAGCATTTCTTGGAGCGCGACGGCTTGCTCGAGCTGCTCGACGTGCGCGCGTACACCTCGAACATGAACCACAGCAAGCCGCATCGTGAAGCGTTCTTGCACGTGCTCGATCACCTCGGAGTATCGCCCGAACAGGCGGTGATGGTCGGCGATCGCCCAATCGACGACGTGTGGGGAGCGCAGCAGCTGGGCATGCGCGGCGTGTGGCGCCCCCACTCCGGTTCCCCCGCGATCGGCGAGGTCGTGCCGGACGCCGTGATTCACCGACTTGCCGAACTGCCCGCGCTGATCACTCGGCTCGCCTCGACGAGTCGCGCGAAGTAGCCGGCAGCGAGACGGAAACCAGGCTTCGCTAAGCTCACGCACCATGCACACGCTGATCGTCGTCGCCTTGGGCTTTGCATTGTTTGCGCTGTGCACCGCAGCCGGCTTCGCGTTCGCGGGCGTGGCCGGAGTTCGGACCTTCGCCCTGTGGTTCTTGCCCCTGTGGTTCGTCGGCGCGGGCATCAACATGTATCTGGGTGTCGCGCGCGCGGGCTACTCGGTCGCCGACGAGGCGCCGATCTTTCTGTTGGTGTTCGCGATCCCCGCGCTCGTCGCGCTGCTCGTCTGGTGGAAGCTGCGTTGATGGGCGCGGCCCGAGGCCGCACATGGCTCGAACGCGCCGCGGCCACCAAGCGCGGTTTCTCGCTAAATCGTGGAAAAATCCGCCAGCCCCGATCAATTTTAACGGGCGCGGGGCCTTCCCAGAGTGCAGGGGACGAGACTAGTGTACGCGCCATGCAGCAGCGATATCTCGGATTGTTCGCGTTGGCCCTCGTGGCATGTGCCTCCAATGAACCCGGTGAGGTAAAGACCCCGGACCAGATTTTGGCGGAGCAAGAAGCGCTCGGCGACGAGCAGCTCAGGAAGCAGCGCAACGCCAATGACTACGCCGACACTTCGGGCTCGACCGAAGAAGAAAAGAAGCGCGAGTGGGACGCCAAGCAGGCCGACCTCGAACTTCACCGTGCCGCGCACTCGGCCGAGACCTGCCCGGACTCCGTAGTCGAGGGCGACAAGAACATCGACCCGAAGACGGGCAAGCCGCCAAAGGGTTCGAAGGCGCCGACCAAGGCCAAGGAGACCAAGGCGACCGTCTCGATTCTGTTCGCCAACGACGGCCACGTGAAGTCGCTCACGGTCAGCCCGCCGTATGACGAGAACGCGGTCGGCAAATGCGTTCAGCGCGCGCTGAACGCGGTCATCGTGCCCGCCTATGTCGGCTCGGAGCACACCGAAGAATGGGAGATCGATCTCACGGGTGCGAAGAAGTCAGGCCCGGTCGGTGGTGCCAAGGGCGAAGGCAAGAGCGAGTGACTTGCGCCTGCGTGCTCGGGTGAACGCCGCCGTCTGACGAGTCTGACTCTGTAGATTCGAACGAGTCAGGCGAGCCAAAGCCCGAGCACGACCAGCACGCTGAGCAGACCGACCGAGATCATCGCGAGCGCTTCCCACGGCTCGCTGCGTGGATCGCTGAAACGCAGCTCGAGCGAAGTGATGCGACTGACCTCACGCCGTTTGCGCCCCGAGAGGGCGAGGTTCGCGGCGCGCAACCCTGGGTCGTAGTGCTGCTCGGTCTCGATCATCGGAAGATCGACCTGCCACGACTTTCACGGGGTGTCGAGCGCAGAGCGAACGACACTCAGCGAAAGCGCGCCTTGCCCTTGCTTTCCCACCACTCGCGGTAGCGGTCCTGCGCGCGCTGCCGTTCTTTCTTCGGCAGGTCGTCGTAATAGCCGAAATACTCTTTGGTCAGGCTCTTGAGCTCGTCACCCGCGGTGCGGCGCAGCTCCTGATTTTCGTGCATCAACGAATCGATCAGCCACTCGATGCGATGGCGGCTCGAATTCGCCAGCCACCACTCTTCCCAGTGCGCTGCCTTGGTACCGAAATCTTGTCGTGCGATTACACCGAGCGCCCAATGCGCCGAGCGCACGATGTCGGGAGAGCCGTCCTCCAGCAAACGAATCAGGGTCGGAATCACCAGCGGCGCGCGCAGCTCGGCCAGCGCTTCGATCAGTGAATGGCGGCTCTCCTCCGGCCGCGTGACGTCGCTCACGGTCTCGGCGATTTTCGCCTGCAGCGCCTCGGCGGCTTCGGGATGATGAAGCAGCATGTGCCCGGCCGCGAGCGCGGCTCGCTGCACGTCCGCGTCGTCATCCGCGAGCCGGCGTACGACCGCTTGCGCCGATTCGGCGCTCGGCATTTCGCCGAGTAACCGTGTGGCCCACGCCCGCACCACCGGATCGCCATCAGCGGTGCGCACCGCCACGAAGGGCACGGGCCGAGTCCCCATGCGCGCCAAAGTGCGGAGTACCGGACCGCACTCCGATGCCTTGCCGGAGCCGTCACCCGAACTGCGTCGCAGCTCGGCCGTGATGGGTCCGGGGAAGATGCTCGCGAGTACGGTGATCGCGGTGTCACCGATCTGCACCAACTTGTCGCCGGCGCTGGCGTCGCCTTCCAGCAAGCGATCGACGAACTCTTGCGTGTCGCTGGCGAGGTCGACGATCACCGTTGGCAGGCCCACGTCTTGCGACATGTCTCGCGGAGGCAATGGGCGCGCGCTGTACGCGAGCGCGCGCGACGCGGGCGCCAAGGGCACGCCGCTCACATCGGAAATCGGTGGGAATTCTTCGTCGTTGTAGTCGGTCGTGCTCTCCGCGAAGTCGATCTCGGGCTCCTCGGGTTTGGGCAATGGCGGCGCGACCGGCGGCGGCGCATCGGACACGAGCTGCAAGCGAGGCAGCGCCGCCGAGCGCACCGACCGGGGAGCGGCCTCGGCGGGCGGCTTTTCCGAGGCGGTTTTCGCGGCCGCGGGCTCGGCCGGAGCCGGAATGATCGGCGAAGATCGTGGAAATTCACTGCCCACGCCGGGCTTCGTGCCGCGCTCGCTGCGCGAGAAGGGCGAGCTGGATGCCGCGCTGTCCCAGCCTTCTTCCGGCGGCTCACTGCTGCGCGCAGGGCGAACCGACTGAGTCGGGATCGGTGTGTTCGGCACGGGTCGTCGCGACGACGACGGGCCAATCGAGATGACGGGAATGGCGACCGTAGGCGCAGGCGTGTAGCGAGGCGTCGGAGGGGTGATCGGATCGGGCGCCGGTTTCGGCGGTAAAGGCGAACGCTTTGCTCCGGTCGACACCGGTGGGCGCGAGCTCGGTTTGCCTGCTTTCGGGCTGCGTGAGGCGCGTTCCTCGATCAAGGAGGCCAGCGTGGCCGCGCGCTCCCCGGCGTTGGGCAGCGGCGCGGCCGGTTCGCGCGTGCGAGCGAAACGCATGCTGGGCGGGGCCGTCTCGCCGCCTTTGTCTCGCAGCCGCTTGCGCAAGATCAAGCGTTCGAAGGCATTGGCCACGAGCGGCGCGAACGAGATGACTTCGCCCACCGATTGCAGCTCCACGTCGCGGTCGCCGTGATCTCCGTACAGAATCAACACCGTGCGACCGCGCATCTGCACGGGCAGAAACAGCACCAAGCGCCCAGGCCGACGTTCGAGATCTTTGGCCAGCGCGCCATCGAGTCCGCCGCTGGCCAAGCGCGTCAACTCGTACGTGGTTGCGTCACGCGCGCGAGACATCGCGCTCGGCAGATCGAGCGGTACGCCGACGGCCACGATCCGCGAACGCGGAGCACCCGCCCCCGATGCATCACGCCCTTCCGCGAGATCGCCGTGCACGGCGAACAGCGCGGCATAGTCGAAATACTGGCTGGCAAAGTCGAAGAACGCGCGCAGTACGTCGTCGCGCGTTTGCGCTTCGAGCAAGCCGCGCTCCGCCATCGCCGCGGTGAACGGGCCCAAGCGACGCGCACGCCCCGCCTCCGCGGGCTTGGTCAAGCTCGAAAAATCCGGCAAGGCCGGGGCGCGCGGCACGCGCGGGGGGACGCTCGTGGCCGGCTTCGCCGCAGGCGCGGTTGCTTGCGGGGGCGTCGAAGTTTGCTTGGGGCGCGCCGTCAGTTGTGGGCGACGAGAGGGCGAGAGCTCGGGACGGCTGGGCAACGAACTCGGACTCGGATCGGGTCGACCACTCAGACGGGCCAAGACGCGCAGCGAACGGCGATCGAGCGGGCTGCCGTAGTCACGCGCGATGGCTTGGCGGACACGCACTAGCAGCGCCACCTGCTGCACGATCTTCGCGCCGAGCGAGAACGACAGATCTTGCTCGACTTCAGCGGGAAGCGGCTCGGCAACGGCGACCGTCAATGTGCCCTCGCGCTCCTCGAGCGGGTAGAGCGCAAACCGTTGCGCAACGTCACCCGGCACCAGGCGCCGCACGTGCTCGGGCGCAACGGCCAACTCGCCGGTCGGCGCGGGTTCGAGCCCGTGACTTTCGGCCAAGACTTTGCCCAGTCGCTCTTCACTGACCGCGGCGAGCTCGAGCAGATTCGTGATCAGATCGCCGCCGTACAAGGACTGACGCGACAGCGCCTCTTCGACGTCGCGCACCGAGGCGACCTGCTGGTTCACGATGCTCGAGCTCAGCGAGGGCATTTCTCGACCGAAATGCTTACTCGCACCGCCTGGCTTTGGCCAGCGATCCCGACCGGCGCCGGGGCCGAATGCGACCCGGACGCCGTCCGTGCGGCGTCAGGCCGCGTGCTTCTTGTCGCCCTTGTCTGGTTTGTTTGGCTTGTCGGTCCCGGTCTGCGTGGCCTGCGGCTCCTGCCCATTCCGCCGGTGTGCCTGAGACGGCAGGGCCTCCAGCGTCTTCTTGCGCACGGCTTGAAACAATGCCGGCTCCGTCAAGATCGCGTCGCGCGTCTTGTCGCGACCCTGACCGATGCTCTTGCCCTCGAACAGGTAATGAGAGCCATTCTTCTCCAGCACCCCCGCGAGCGAGGCGGCTTCGACCAGATCCGCACCGGAATCGATGCCCGTGCCCCAGCGAATGTCGAACTCTGCTTCCGTAAATGGAGGCGCGCATTTGTTTTTGACGACCTTCACCCGCGTTCGATTGCCGACCACGGTCTCACCCAGGCTGACCTTCCCGGTGCGCCGTACGTCTAGCCGCACGCTGGCGTAGAACTTGAGCGCGTTTCCGCCCGTGGTCGTCTCCGGATTGCCGAATACCACGCCGATCTTCTGGCGCAGCTGGTTGATGAAGATCAGCGTGGTACCGGTCTTGCTGGCAATCGCGGTCAGCTTGCGCAGCGCCTGGCTCATTAGGCGGGCCTGCAATCCCATGTGCGCATCACCCATGTCGCCCTCGATTTCTGCCTTGGGCACGAGCGCCGCCACCGAGTCGACCACGACCAAGTCGACCGCGCCCGATCGGGTCAGCGCTTCGGCGATCTCCAACGCCTGCTCGCCGCAGTCCGGCTGCGACATCAAGAGCTTCTTCAAATCGATGCCGATCCCGCGCGCGTAGCGCAAGTCGAAGGCGTGCTCGGCGTCGATGAACGCCGCCACCCCGCCCGCTCTTTGCGCCTCGGCGATCGCGTGCAACGTGAGCGTTGTCTTGCCGCTCGATTCGGGGCCGAAAATCTCGACCACGCGCCCGCGCGGGTAGCCGCCCACACCGAGCGCCTCGTCGAGCACCAGCGCGCCGCTCGGGATCACCGCAATCGGTTCCGGAGCGCCACTACCAAGTTGCATGATCGTGCCTTGGCCGTAGGTTTTTTCGAGACCTTGGACGACTTGACGCAGGGCTTCTTGTTTTTGGGATTTCTTGTCTTCACTCATGACTGCCTTCTCTTCTTGCTCCAGACGCGCGTGACGAGGAGCGCCGCGCGCGCCCAAACTCATTGCCGGCTCGGCTCAGCTCGGACGGTTGGCCGCGCTCGAGCCCAAAATCCGCCCCTGGATCGCTTCGGCCACGTGCGGCGTGCGCACGAGCTCTTCTTGCTCGAGGTCGGCAATCGTGCGCGCGACGCGCAGCACCTTGCTGAACGCGCGCGCGGAAAGGCCCAGACGATTGATCGCGGCTTCGATCAGCTTACGGCTGTCGCCCTCCAAGCGGACGACCTGCTCCAGCTCGGCGCCGCTGAGCAAGGCATTCAAGCTGGTGTGCAGCTTCAACCGACGCGCTCGCGCGAATTGAACGGCGCGCGCTCGAGTCACCCGTTCGCGCACGCTGGCGGAATCTTCACCCCGCCCGCTGCGAACCAAGGCCGAGACCTCGACCGGCGGCACCGCGACGTGAATGTCTAGACGGTCGAGCAACGGCCCGGAAAGCCGCCCGCGGTAGCGCTCACGCGCCGTCTCCGTGCAACGGCATGGCAGGCGCGGGTGACCGAAGTAGCCGCAAGCGCACGGATTGACCGCGCCGATCAACAGCGGCCGTGCCGGAAAGCGCGCTCGGGCTCGAGCCCGGGCGATGTTCACGAAGCCGTCTTCGAGCGGTTGGCGTAGCGCCTCCAATGCCGTGCGACGGAACTCGGCCAGCTCATCCAAGAACAACACGCCGTGATGAGCCAGACTCACCTCTCCCGGCCGCGGCACGTCACCACCGCCGACCAGGCCGGCCTCGCTCACCGAATGGTGCGGCGCACGAAACGGGCGCTCGCAGACCACGCCGCGGTCATTCGGCAGCAAACCCGCGACGCTATGAATCGCAGTACAATCAATGGCTTCGTCGAAACGAAGCGGTGGCAGCAGCGTGGGCAACAAACGCGCGAGCATGGTTTTGCCACTGCCGGGTGGCCCCATCATCAGCAGGTTGTGCCCCCCCGCGGCTGCGACCTCGAGCGCGCGCCGCGCCGTCGCCTGCCCTCGCACGTCCGCGAGATCGAAATGGCTAGCGGGAAACTCCGGCTTGAACTCGGTGCGAGCGACGTGCGGCAACGCGCGCTCACCCACCAAGTGCGCGACCAACACCGCTAGCGACTCAGCCCGAAACACCGTGATGCCCGTGGCCAGGCCCGCCTCGGCCGCGTTGCTCGCCGGAACGACGGCGAAGCGAATACCCCGCGCCCGCGCGCCATCCAGTTGGGGCAAGAGCCCGCGAACGGGCCGCAAACTGCCGTCGAGCGAGAGCTCGCCGACCAAGAGCAGCCCCTCGATCGCATGGGCCGGCACCACGCCGATCGCACCCAAAATGCCCACCGCGATCGCCAAATCAAGCGCCGCGCCGCCTTTGCGCACGTCAGCGGGCGCCAGATTGACGGTGATGGCGTATTCGTCGAGCAGCACGCCGAGGCGCGCCAGCGCGCTCGCGACGCGCACCCGTGCTTCACGCACGGCGGCTTCGGCCAGGCCCACCATCTGGAAGAACGACGGCCCGCGCGTGGACGAAACCTCCACCTGAATGGCGTGCGCATCGAGACCGTGCAGCGAGCTGGCCTCGGCGATGGCCAGGCCGAGCTCGGGGCCGCAGATGGTCGTGGTGTGGGCTCCGTCAGGCATGACGAACTCAGAAGCAGCCGACGTGCCGGGGTAAAGCGACCGAGAAAACGTGAGCCCACCGGTGGCGATCGCCAGTGAGTGGCCGGCCAAGCCGCTCCAAAGCCAACCGGGAATCGGCGCGGAGTTGCGAACAGAGCTCCTCCCGAGCCACAAACAGAATCTCAATCACAGGGGCGCGTGAGCGAGCCCTCGAACCGGGGAATGCGCATGCCCGCACCGACCATCGACGAAGTGATCAGCGAGCATGGTGCGATCAGCGATGAATCGCGCGCCGACGAAAATCGCGTCGGCTACCTCGCGGCGTCGTATCGGCGTGTGACGGTCGCGGTGAAAGAAGGCATCGCGCCGGGCGTGTTCGAAGACGGCCCCCGTATGGCGCAGCTGGATGTCGCCTTTGCCAATCGCTGGGGTTGATGGTGGTCACGCACCAGCACGCGTGCCGTCACAGCCTTCGGCGTCGCGGGTCGGGAACCGCGCGTCGCTCCGGGGTGCGAAGCGGGAACGCGAGCGCCCCCAATCAGGAGCGCAGACCGAATCAGTCGACCGCGAGTGGCCGCGCTCCGCGACGCGCTCGGCATCGACTTCGAAGCCAGCTTCGGAGTCGGACTTCGCTTCGTGGAACCGGCGCTCGTCCGCGCACACCCCCGACCCAAAAGCCGACCGATCGGACGCTCAGGGTGCCGGCAGATCGGCGAGATTCACGCCTAAAACGTGCCGCGCGAGCGACTCCAGATCGGCCCGCGGCCCACTGAAGTGATACGTCTGATGTTCGTGAACGAGCGACTCGCCCGGCGCGAGGGCGGCCGCGGGTGAGCTCGACTCGATTTCGTAGAAGCCACCGAGCGGCGGCTTTCCGGGTGCGGGTGGCCCGTCGTTGTAGCTGTTGATCACGTCGCCCGCGTAGGGCGCGGCTTGGCGCTCCCA